>WBZN01000335.1_pt1 | contig 45147 bp, 38 predicted proteins | sample 5204281 | NCBI WGS metagenome assembly WBZN01 (sample SAMN12344347, study PRJNA552823) | activated sludge metagenome | biome: Activated sludge suspended growth; feature: Nitrification reactor; material: Wastewater; isolation source: activated sludge from nitrification reactor of wastewater... | reverse complement strand
ACTTTGGGTTTCTTGATAAATAATGGAATCGACAAGCCTAATTGTTTCATCAATGCGCCCCCTTGCAATGGTTACAATCTACCGAATATTCTACAAGTTCTTGAGACTTATTCAGAGTTTCCTTAAGGCATCCTTACCAAACGATTCCAAGCTAAGTGATTCAAAATAAGCTTTCTTTCCTTTCGCATCAATTTGACAAAAACGATCGTTTAAATCACAGATCATTCGAATCTCTTGTTCGTAACTCCAACTGGAGAACTTGGTGGAGATCAAGTGACTCAAATCAGTTTCTTCAACACTACTATGTTGAATGACAGTATCAATTTTTCGAATGAACGACTCAGGTCGATAGTCGATCTGAATTGCCTTGTTATCGGGAATATCAAATACCAGCGAAACGCCGCGATGGCCATCAGCATAGTGGCTCCATAGCACAGGATCATGATAGATCCTAGAAAAACTAATAATGCCGCACCGTACGCTAACTCGATTTTTAAATCCTTCCAGGATACTTTTAATCTTTAAATCGGATAACTCAGAAATAGACAATTCAAGCAAATCATCGATTTCACTTAAGTGCGAAATTTTCAAGCGACGATCGCGTAATGCTTTAAGTGCAGATTCTGCAGGAAGGTAGTGATAGACAATCATGAAAAAAATTACTTGAGATAGTCGTTTTAGAAAAACATTAGCTTACTACGTTATCTCCGCATTCAACGCTGATATTTATTGAAACAACCTTAATCACTTCGGTGTTTGACAAAACCCCTGTGCAGGAATCTCAAGCGCTGCGTTAAATTTGCTAGATAAATTCTGGAAAGCAATCCAAGCAGTGAGCTCCACAATTTCATCTTCGCTGTAGGATTTTCTTAAGCGCTGAAAAAGCAAGTCGTCTACACGCTGGTTCGAATCCGTCATGGTTTCTGCATAGGCTAATGCAACTCGTTCTTTTTCTGAAAATATTGGATTCGACTCATAATTTTCCAGCGTAACCAGATTCTCATGTGGTACCCCGCTTCTCAGAAGCTTCGAAGCGCTGATATCAGTACAGAATGCACAGTTGTTCATTTGCGAAACTCGATTTGAAATCAAGGCCCGTAACTTAGAGCTCACTGGGGATTGTTTCCGATCCAAGCACCGATAAAAAACTTGGAGACCATAGAGTAGTTTTGATGATCTTCCCCAGATCCAAGATGGCTCTAGGGTTACACCGTATTTGAGCTGCTGCGCCCAAAAAATTAAACGTACCAGTAATGGATACAGATTAAGCGCCTTTTTAGTAATTCTTGACATAAAACACCCCCTTCTTTTTACAGGTTACGCCCATCGATGGATCAATGCTTTCCAGCTTTGTCTTCATTTCTCAACCCATTCACTTTTTACGCTTGATTCAGTTCTGATTCAGGCAGTTACGCGTAAATTAAATGTCATCGATATTTCTAATCTAAACCAAACTGAGGAGAGAAGCAAAATGTATAAATTCAAGGCTGATCAAACCAGTTGTCACAGAAAGCTAATCAATATTAGCCGATATTCAGCAACAGATCGTTTACATCGCTGGCTAAGATTATTACTCTTGTTAAGCTTTATAGTTTTGGCTGGTTGTAAAACAGTCCCATTACAAGATCGCAATTATACTGATAGCGGGGGATTCTGGGAGCAAAGCACGTCTTCTCAAGCGCGCTTTCATCATCAGGCTTATGACAAGAATGATGAGATTGGAGTATTGTATACGTCTGGGCGCAATACGATACTAAACGGATCTGCTATTAACGTATCCTCAGATCTGGATAATCATTCATTCATCAGTAATGGACCGCATAGTGCGGCCCGACTTGAATTTAAAGGTGAGGACGAAGACGATGGGGACACCTGTGTGATTACCATCGACCGATTTAACTGGGGAGATGCCTATGCAGATACTTATGATTGCTGGTATCACATCAGAACGCCACATGCGTTACTAAAAGCTAAAAATGCAATCCTGCATATTGACGTAACTTCAACTGAAACGGAAGTGGTTGTTATTAGCGGTGCTATTAAAGTATTCACCCATGGAGACCCTGTACAATCCATTGATGTCATTAGTGACCAAGAAGTCATTATATCGCATCAAACGATTCATCGTCCCCGTTCTATCTCACCTGATGAAGTTTGGAAAAAAATCAGTTGGCGTGCACAATTCCAACTGTACAAAACGGTTATTGATTGGAGAATGGTAGCCCAAACTGCTGTTACTGTAGGAATGGTTGCAGCAATTATCGCAATTCGCATTTTTGCGGGAGGTGGTCGATTGAACCGATATCCGCGATCTCATGGGTTTGGCAGATTCTAGACAATTTGGCGAATATCAACCGATTGCCATTGATGATCCTCAGTAAGTTGTACGATACCCTTAGCTTTCTTGAACAGTAGTGGATAAATCTTGCTGCGCCACTGCGAGGGCACATTGCTTACATCCGATGAATGTGCATCGAAGTGAAGTTGCTCAATATGATCGTGCGGTTGACCTTTAACGGTAAATCCCTGTTGGCTTAATTGATGGAATGTATGCTCCAGCTCTTGATCACCCGCTAATACCAATTGATGGATATTGGATTGAAGCCAGGTAACATTGGCTGCAGTATATCCGATCAGTGAGTAGTCCAGTTGATTGGCGATGCAAAAAGCTAAGATACGCATACATTTTTGGCACGTGCCGCATGGCTGTATTTTGCCATTTTTGAAATAAGCATGATGACAGGAAGTTTGTAACTTGAATAATTCAGGATAATCCATCGCTAGCGTTTTTTGAACTTGGTAACCGGTGATGGATCGAATCGGTGCCCATTGCTTGATGTTATACCCTGCTGATTCAAACCATTCAGTCATATAACGATCAAATGCCTGGCTTTGATCATATACCCCTGGAAAGAATTCGACATCATTGATCTTATGACGCTCAGTTAAAATTTTAGTAGGCTCGACATATTCATTACCAACGCAAACATGACCAATCCTTGATTTCTCCATGAGTGGTAATGAAGCAAAGACATAATGTGCAAATGTAAAAAAATGAAGTGGGTCAGTAATCGATTTAATACCACGGATATTGTTCTCAACCACCGGCGAATTCCTTACCATAAACGCATATAGGCGATCAATATTTGACCAAATGCGCTTGGTCTTAGCATCAGTTTGCTTGAATGATCGGTAAGCTGTAAGTGCTGTTCGCCAATGACCTCCGGATTCATTAATATAAATTGGATAAACGTCCATACCTGCTTTATTGAGCAGGCCGTAGCAAAGTAGGCTCTCTTTTCCGCCAGATGAAAGGACCACGATCTTATCGGAGTCCGCTGGGTAATTAACAATATCATGACTGATACCCGCCGTGAATTTTGCTTGGCAAGCCGCATTGGAAAGTATCACATCAGCTTGCTTGGCGATAAAGGCTGGTTTGATAAAAAGTGGATCCTGATAAAAGCGGCTTACAAAAATTTCAATACTCATTTTCTTGAGCATCTCATCGAAGAAATTGTATTCTTTCGACCCTAGGTCAAACTCAAAACAAATTTCTTTGGCAAAAAGCCCGTGATTAATGGCTGGAATCCCCGAGGTCAAATTAGCGTAGCGTTGTGTATTATCGCCTTCGATACTTTCCTCATATTTGTGCCGAAGTTCACAAGCAATGGACTTTCCTTTGCGAACGAGGATATAGTTAGTGTAAAAACAATCCTTCGAAACTTTGGGTTTTTCGACAATGATTTTATCGAAGTAAACAAGTGATTCCATGGCAGGGAAAATACCTAATCATCAGTAGAAAAATTGAAAGATTATTCTACTGAATTACTTGTTAGGTCATTGTGTAGATGACTATGAAAAGCTAATTTAATTTTACAAGCAGGCCTGAAAAAATAATTTGTGATGAGAGTAGTTCCTATTGCTACGCTGATTCCAAGCCTCGACTACGGAAAATCCTAGATGATCAATTACCTTGGGTTAATCCGTAGCTTCCTCATGCTCAAGATAGTAGCACTCAGTCTTTTTCTAATTCCTTTAACAATTTTTTAGCATCGTCTATTTTTGGAAACGCTTTTCCTGAAGCGAATAAATGCTCTAATTCTTGACGCGCTCCGTCTTTGTCACCTGATTTCTGCAATCCTACCACAAGGTGATAACGTATTTCTGGTACTTCAGGTGCAAGTGAAACTGCTTTCTGTAAAAGAGGAACCGCCCGTGCTGTTTCACCTTTTTCTACGAGAATCCAGCCTAACGTATCAAGTATTGCTGGATTATCTGGTGCGCCTTTATAAGCTTTTTCTGCATAATTAATTGCAGAAGGATCTTTCTTCTGCTGGTAAGCCCATGCAAGATTATTAAGAACAACTGGATTATCTGGGTTTTGAGCTAATACTGCTTGAAACTGCTGAATTGCAGCATCATATTGTTGCTTGTTTAAGTAAATAACCCCCATATACAGACGCATACCGAAATCAGACGGATGCTGCTCCAGCCATTTGGCTGCACGTTCATTTGCCTGCTTATCTTTACCACTTTGACTCAGCGCTGCATGAAGTTTGGTCATTAATTGACCAGTATTATGGAGCGAAAAAGCTTTTTCATAGGCACCAGCTGCTTGGACTACCTTCTTCTGATTCATCAATAAATCGCCTTCTAATTCAAAACCAGCAGGTAACTTAGCATGGTGTTTTTGAATGTCCTTGGCAATTTTCATTGCTTCATCAGGCTTATTGTTTTGTACTTCAATACGAGCTTGTAATAATTTAGCCTCAAGATAATCCGGCTTTAAAGCAATTGCTTTTTTAACTGCCTCAGCAGCAGCTTTCTGATTTTGTAGTAATGCTTGCACATTGGCGAGATGAAATTGTGTAGCAGCTGAGTCTGGTAATCTAGCTGCCAATTTCTGATAGTTTTCGAGTGCTGCCGCCTTATCATTGACTGCAAGCTGGGCCTGTGCGAGAAGCTCAACCACACTCAGATTATCAGGAAAACTTCCTTGAAGTTTTTTTGCAAGACTTAACGCTTTATTGCCCTCATTTAACTGCACATAAAGCGCACCTAGCTGTAATGCAGGCTGTAGCTCATTAGGATTTTCGTTACTTGCACGCTCAAACCATGCAATCGCTTCATTCTTATTATTTTGTGTCAGTGCGATCCCCGCTAGCGCGTGCATAGCCTGAATATGCTTCTTATCCTGTTTCAGAATTTCTTCAAAGCGCTGCTTTGCTTGCTCTATTTTACCTTCCTGTATGTCTAGCCTCGCAAGATTGGAAATAGCAGGAAAATAATCACGCTTCAGCGTAAGCGCTTTCTCAAAACTGGCACGCGCTTTTGCTAAATCTTTCATACCTACATAGATGCTACCTTTCAGATTCTGAACCAGAGGGCTATCTGCTTGATCTTTTTCTAGTTCCTCCGCCGCTTTTAAGGCTTTATTAAAATCTCTAGTCTGCAAGTGAGCCATCACAAGTAATACGCCTGCACGCGGTGACTGTTCATCTAAATTTGCAGCTGTTTCAAGTTCAGCAATCGCACTTTCACGATTACCTTGCCCCAATTTACTTAATGCAAGCGCAGTGTGAAGCGCAGCGTTTTCAGGTAAAAGTTCATTAGCTTTCTCAAAAAATTCGGATGCTTTCTCAAATTCTTTGTTCTGCATATAACTTTCACCGACCAAAGCTAATAGCTGCGGATCTTGACGACTAGATCTAAGGGCCGGTGTCAATAATTCGATAGCTTGTTTCGTTTCATGATTTTTCAGTAAAATAGATGCTTTTAATTTTATTGCATAAAGATTATTTGGAATTACTTTCAGATACTGATTGACAAGCTGCTCAGCTTGTAACACTGACCCCAAGGCAAAATGAGAAGCCGCAGCAATCAGAACACTCGGCATGTGATTTGGCGCTGTACTCAAAATTTTTTGTAAGATATCGAGTGCTACCGTATGCTTACCTTGGGTAAAATCAAGCAATGCTTGATTAAATGCCACTAGCAAGTTTCCGGGCGCGATTTTACTGGCACTATTTAAGTCTTGCTGTGCCGCATCAAATTTTCCTAAGCCGATTAATACCGAAGCACGATTAGTATAAGCCACGATCTGGTCAGGTCTGACTTTAATTGCTTGACCATATAAATCCAATGCAAGATCATTCTTGCCTTGCGCTCGCAGTAAATCACCTCTAAAAATTAACGCATGAATGTTGTCAGGATATTTTGCTGTTACCTCTTCTAAGTAACGCATAGCCGCTTCAATATCCTTTTGCGAAAGTTCATATCGAGCAAGCCCGATGAGCGCATCTGGAAAATTCGGTTTATCTTGAAGCACTTGATCAAATAACTCCTTAGCTTCCTGAAACCTACCAAGTCCTAATAGCGCATTGCCACGGAGTGTCAGAACCTCAGAAAAATCAATATTTTCTGGCAGAGTTTCGGTCTTATCTAATACTTGTTGGAACTCGCCCAAGCTGAGAAGTGCCTGCCCTAAATCGGGAAGTACTTTTGCAGGATCCATACCTAAACTGAGTGCGCGACTTAATTCTTTTTCGGCTGAGCGAACATCGCCAGTCCGATTATAAATAATGCCTAAAAGATGGCGTGCGTCACGATCATCTGGCTTTTGTTGTAATACATTTTTGAGCTGAATAATAGCGGCCTTATCGTCGCCCTTTTCATAGTACTGCTTTGCCTCTGAAATAAGCGCGTCCACATCTTTAGCTTTACCACAAGCTGTAATTGTTGTAAGTATCAATAAAATTAAAACAAGAACTGTTGTAAAGTTTTTTTTCGTGGTACTTTTATAACAGTTAGCTATTACCATTACTTAATCTCCCTAATCAATAAATCAGACAGCCAGTTAGATAAAATAGATAGAAAAAAACATTCTACTCAGGCAATTCAATTCCTAGAAATCAATTTTTTTTCATTTAATCAAAGTCTATACCTTTTTTAAATTTATACCATAAGTATGTAATAGGAATTTACTAAAATAGCGGTTCTTTATTATGTTGTTGTACAAGTTAACTTAAATAATTCCGTGTAGCCTATAGAGCAAATGAGAAACCAATAGAATTAAGAAACAAAAGCTTTTGAACAATTGCGTATAAAGGGAAATTTATGAGTACAGTAGCTGTTGTAGGATTAGGATACGTTGGGTTACCGTTAGCAGTTGAGTTTGGCAAGAAACGCAATACCATTGGTTTTGATCTTTCAGCCAGTAAAATTGAAAGTTATAAACGTTTTATCGATCCAACAGATGAAGTATCAACGGCTGATTTGAAAGCAGCGACACAATTAACTGTCACGGCTAATCCAACCGAATTATCTAAAGCGGATTATATTATCGTTGCTGTTCCCACTCCAGTTGATCAGGCTCATCAACCTGACTTTTCTGCATTGATTGGTGCTAGTGAAATAGTGGGTCGCAATATAAAACGTGGTGCAATCGTCATTTATGAATCAACAGTTTATCCTGGTGCAACTGAAGAGGTCTGTATTCCAGTTATAGAAAAATATTCTGATTTGCAATGGAAGAAAGATTTTTTCGTAGGATATTCACCGGAACGTATTAATCCGGGAGACAAACAACATACGCTTACGACAATTACCAAAATCGTATCTGGTGACAGTCCTGGAACGTTAGAAAAAGTAGCACTCCTTTATGAATCGATAATAGCAGCTGGCGTTTATCGAGCTTCGAGTATTAAGGTTGCAGAAGCTGCAAAAGTTATTGAAAATACTCAACGTGATTTAAATATCGCGCTCATGAACGAGCTTGCCATCATTTTTGACAAATTAGGAATTGATACATTAGAAATTCTCCAAGCCGCAGGAACTAAATGGAACTTTCTACCTTTTAGACCCGGTTTAGTTGGGGGACATTGTATCGGAGTCGATCCCTACTATCTTACCCATAAAGCTGAGATGGTTGGTTATATTCCGCAGGTTATCTTAGCGGGACGCCGCATCAACGACAATATGGCTAAATTTATTGCAGAGCAAACGATCAAGCAAATTATTAAAGCCGGCTTTAATGTTAAAGGCGCTAAAGTTAATGTGCTTGGTTTAACTTTCAAAGAAAATTGTCCTGATTTAAGAAATTCTAAAGTAGCAGATGTCATATCAGAGCTTAAAGATTATGGTGTCGATGTGCATGTTCACGATCCCATTGCTGAAGTTAAAGAAGCTGAACATGAATATGGTGTATCGCTACAACCTTGGGAAAGTCTCCCTCGAGCACATGCGATGATAGCTGCTGTCTCGCATCGAGACTTCATTCAGAAATCGTTGGCAGAAATTTGCTCGAAACTTGTTGATAAAGGATGCTTTATCGATGTCAAATCACAGTTTAACGAAAGCGAATTAAGTAAAGCAGGATTAAGTGTCTGGCGTCTATAAATCGGTACTCCCAATATGACTAGGTATCAAGCTATTCAGCAAACACTGAGAATTAAACCCTTTCGCTGGCTAATTACTGGCGTAGCCGGTTTTATTGGATCTAACTTACTTGAAGCATTACTAAAATTAAACCAAGATGTAGTTGGACTAGATAATTTTTCAACCGGCTACCAACATAACTTAGATCAAGTCAAGGCAGCAGTTGATCCCGCAGTTTGGGCCAATTTCACATTTCATCAGGGTGATATTCGATCATTGAAAGATTGCCAAAAGGCTTGTGAAAATATCGATTTCGTGTTGCATCATGCTGCATTAGGTTCAGTTCCTCGCTCAATTGAAGACCCTATCCAAACCAACGAAAGCAATATCTCAGGTTTTATCAACATGCTTGTCGCTTCGCGAGACGCAAACATTAAACGATTTGTCTACGCTGCTTCTAGCTCAACCTATGGAGATCATCCTGATTTACCAAAAATTGAATCGATAATTGGGCGCCCGCTATCTCCGTATGCTGTCACAAAATATGTTAATGAGCTCTACGCCGATGTTTTTGCGCGATGTTATGGCATTCAATCTATTGGTCTACGTTACTTTAACATTTTTGGCCCTCGACAAGATCCCAATGGTGCCTATGCTGCGGTGATTCCACAGTGGATTGCTGCGTTGATACAAAACAAAATGCTCAGAATTAATGGTGATGGGGAAACGAGTCGTGATTTTTGCTTTGTGGAGAATGTAATCCAAGCAAATCTTCTTTCAGCTTTGACAGAAGAACCGCCAGCCGTCAATCAGGTTTATAACATTGCATTAAATGAGCGTACGAGCCTAAATCAGCTCTATTCAATGATGCGTAAGTTATTGATTAACAAATTTCCTCATTTGCAAAATCATCAACCAACATATGTTGATTTTCGCCAGGGAGATGTGCGACATTCGCAAGCTGATATATCAAAAGCTATAAATTTACTGGGCTATGCACCCACACATCGGATAGGAAAAGGGTTGGAAGAGGCAATGGATTGGTATATCGAAAATCTTTCCTGATTTTCCTACTAAATAAACCAAGCAGATTTTTTAATGAAATCTTACTTTTTATTCAATGACTCAGCTCGCTTAGCAAAATTCTTCCGGTGTATATCCTGGAGAGCATTTAGCTCTAATATGACTTCGTAAGGAAAACCACCTCTATTGCGTTCTTTTTCAACAAGTACTAATTTCTCAACAAACATAAAAAACTCATCGTATCCCCAAAGCAATTTTATTTGCTCTGCGATTCTTTGATAATTCTTGTCAAGAATTGATTCTTTATTACCTAAATAAGCATCAAATTCAGTAATTGTACTTTTTAGTGTCATTTCACTCATCTCCTTTTATCTCTTCTCAATTTGCTTCTCATCTTTATTTGAAATAAGTTAATTGAAAAAAACCAACATATCCTGGAAATATCGGCAAGTACACCTACAAAATTAAAATACTGAATAATTTAGTTGAGTAGGACTGGTGGGTATTAATACTACCCAGTCCTACTTAAATTACAACAGCACATACTAACTAAAGGATTTCCCCATGCAAAGGTAATCTCATCGTTTCACTTTAATCGGCTTGCCGTCTTAAGAAAGCAGGAATATCCAGTGGATCAACTCCTGATTGCTGCATTGCAGCAACAGTCGCATTATTTCTTCTTCCTGTTCGCATCACGGCCGGTTCATCAAACGGTGAAAGTGTTCTATCATCCGTGCCTGTTCTTGTATGAATAACCGTTAAAGGTCTTGACTGTGATTGAGTAACGCTACCCAACCCTGTCGCAACCAACGTCACGCGAAGTGTATCTTGCATTGCTTCATCAATAACGGTCCCAACGATAACAGTTGCGTCTTCTGCAGTAAGTTCTTTAATTGTATTCATGACCTCATGAACTTCTCGCATTTTCATACCAGAGCTCGCGGTAATATTTACTAGCACGCCGCGCGCTCCTGATAGTGTAATTTCCTCTAATAAAGGACTAGCAACGGCCTGCTCAGCTGCCATCCGCGCACGATCTACCCCGCTAGCAGCTGCAGAGCCCATCATAGCCATTCCCATTTCTGACATCACGGTTTTAACATCAGCAAAATCAACATTAACAAGACCTGGACAGTTAATTACTTCAGCGATACCCGCTACAGCGCCATAAAGCACGTCATTAGCAGCTTTGAACGCATCAAGCATACTAATGTCATTCCCGAGTACCATCATTAGCTTATCGTTAGGGATCACGATCAACGAATCAACATGTTGTGATAATGCTTCCATCCCAGCTTGAGCTGTTTTCAAGCGCTTACCTTCAAAAGAAAAAGGTTTACTGACAACCGCCACAGTAAGAATACCCATCTCTTTGGCGATTTGCGCTACAACTGGCGCTGCACCGGTACCAGTTCCCCCACCCATGCCTGCGGTAATAAATAACATATCAGCGCCTTGGATCAATTCTGCTATGCGATCACGGTCTTCAAGGGCAGCCTCACGACCGATATCAGGATTTGCTCCCGCCCCCAGACCTCTTGTGATGCCAGAACCCAGCTGTAGTAAAACTGGCGCACGATTTCCTTTAAGAGCCTGAGCATCTGTGTTAAGGCAAATGAACTCAACACCTTTGGTCGCGTTCTGAATCATGTGGTCAACCGCATTGCCTCCGCATCCTCCAACTCCTACTACTTTGATGACAGCTTCCTGACCTTCAGAATTCATGATTTCATACATAACACCTCTCCTTTGCATGGTAAATTTCAAATAACAACGCTTCTACACAACGCATACAACCAACTATTGGTCAGAAATTCTTCTGAAACCAGCCTTTCATTCGTGCAAATACTTGCTTAGCTGAGCCACCTCTCAAATGATTATGATGATGGCGCTGCTCATCTATTCCGGCCATGATTAGGCCAATACCGGTGGAGTAACGAGGTGTTTTGATTACTTCCTCTAACCCACCTGTATATTTTGGTAAGCCTAACCTAACCGGCATATGAAATATTTCTTCCCCTAATTCAACCATTCCCTGTAACGAGCTTGTTCCTCCTGTAATTACAATTCCTGATGAAAGTAATTGCTCAAACCCACTTCTTCGCAGCTCGGCTTGAATCAATAAGTAAAGCTCTTCTACTCGCGGCTCTATCACTTCGGCAAGCGTTTGCTTAGAAAGCTGACGGGCACCTCGATTTCCAACATCAGGAACCTCAATCATTTCACGCACATCGGCAAGACCACGAAGTGCGCATCCGTAGCGGCACTTGATATCTTCAGCATCTTTGGTTGGGGTTCGCAGGGCCATTGCTATGTCATTGGTAATTTGATCTCCGGCAATCGGAATAACTGAAGTATGTCGAATCGCACCATTGGTAAATACCGCAATATCGGTAGTTCCTCCACCAATATCTACGAGGCAAACCCCTAGATCCTTTTCATCATCTGATAATACTGCTATTGCTGAGGCGAGAGGTTGCAAAATGAGATCACGAACTTCTAGCCCACAACGATGAACACATTTAATAATATTTTGAGCAGCAGACACAGCTCCCGTTACAATATGCACCTTAACCTCAAGGCGTATTCCACTCATGCCAATCGGTTCTCGCACATCCTCTTGTCCATCAACAATAAACTCTTGATTTAGAATATGAAGTATTTGTTGATCCGCGGGAATATTTACTGCCTTGGCCGTTTCCATTACTTTTTCCACATCGAAAGCAGTCACTTCTTTATCTTTGATCGCAACCATACCGTGTGAATTAAAACCACGGATGTGGCTCCCTGCAATACCCGTGTATACTTCACTTATCTTACAATCTGCCATGAGCTCGACTTCTTCAAGCGCTCGCTGTATCGCACTGACCGTTGTTTCAATATTGACCACAACACCTTTCTTAAGGCCTCGTGAAGGATAATTTCCCAGTCCTACAATTTCAAAACCACCCTCTGGCTTAATCTCAGCCACGATGGCAACGATTTTAGATGTACCAATATCAAGGCCAACGATCAAATCTCTCTCAACTCTTGGCTTATTCATCTATAAATCTGCCTTTTTCATGATTTTCTTCGAGATATTGGTTTTGGTGAAGTGCGAGTCGACATCACTTCGTCCATACGCACTGCAAAACCACTTGGATAGCGCAGATCGACATAATCTAAGGGAATAGATTGATTCCAATTCACAATATTATTTTTATAAACAGATATATACCGCTCTAACCGGGATTTGATTTTCTTACGCCCTAACTTCAACAAGGTGCCACTGTCTAATCGAATAAACCACGCGTATCGTGGTGAAAGCGAGACTTCTGCCACATGTTGGTTAATCGGGCTGAGAGTCCTATTCATAATTTTATATTGCTCAGCAATCAGCGCGGCACTTTCTTCAGTCGGTCCTCGAAATACAGGTAAGATTTTATCCGACGGCGCGCGAAAAATCTCTCCTTGAAGATTAATCAAAGCAGTATCCCCCCAGTATGCCAAAGGAGTATGCTCTTCTAGTACCACCTTGATTCCTAATGGCCAATTACGCTGCACCTTTGCTATCCTTACCCATGGTAACTCTTGGAATGCATCTTTTATCCGACTCAAATCAACAGTAAGGAAATTCCCTATCACCGCATCACCAACAACTCGTTCAATCTGTTGGCGGTTGATATGTTGTAATGCCAGCTTATTTGATTGATCGGTATTACTGACACTTTCAATCCTTATCTCTTTCAAATCGAATAGTGGTAATTTTATCATGCTTGAGACCAGGAAATAAGCAACTGATAACACAACGCCGGTTAGAATTAAGTTAGTTAGTAAATTCAATGCTTTGTGATTATTCCACATGGGTAAGTGCTAAAATTTGGACAACTAGCTGATCAAACGATATACCTGCAGTTCGCGCGGCCATTGGAACTAAACTATGATCAGTCATACCAGGAGATGTATTAGCTTCGAGAAAGAAGGGACGATAATCGTGATCAAGTATCACATCGACTCTACTCCAACCGTAACAACCTAAGACATTGTGCGCCTGTAGTGCCTGGTACTGTATTTGTTCCGTTACATCATTTGGCAATCCGCTTGGACAGTAATAACGTGTATCACTTGACAAATATTTGGCCTGATAATCATAGAGATCCCCAGATATCTCTATTCTTACAAGCGGCAATGGTTTGTTTCCTAAAATTGCAGCTGTTAATTCTTTTCCTTCGACAAATTGTTCGGCTAACACAATAGGATCATGTTTTAAGGCAAGCTGGTAAGCTTCATTAAACGCTTGTGGTGTTTTAATCTTACTTAAACCAATAGTTGACCCTTCTCTAGCCGGCTTTATGATGAGAGGTAAGCCAAGGATATCAATTACTTCTTCAGCTTTTTTCTGATCGTCCAGAATTAAAAATTTTGGAGTGCTGATACCAACTGCTTGCCAAATTAATTTGGTTCGCCATTTGTCCATCGCTAACGCACTAGCTAGTACGCCACTTCCGGTATAGGGTATTCCTAATAGTTCGAGCGCACCTTGAATAGTGCCATCTTCACCAAAACGACCATGAAGCGCGATAAATACACGATCAAATCGTTGGCGCACTAATTCCTCTAAAGGCTGCTCGCTGGGATCAAAAGGGTAAGCATCAATACCTTGGTTGACCAGCGCATTGAGCACTGCTTTACCACTGTTGAGGGAAACTTCTCGCTCTGCTGACCGTCCACCTAGCAATACGGCTACTTTTCCAAAATTAACTTTATTCATTGAGTTATCGCCTTAGTATTACCAATGATCCTAACTTCCTGAATCAAACTAACACCAGTCTGTTCTCTAACGCGGTGATGAACCTCAGTAATAATCGCCTCAATATCAGCAGCCGTCGCATTTCCCGTATTGATAATGAAATTAGCGTGTTTAGTGGACACCATCGCACCACCTATCCGTAATCCTTTAAGATTGGAGCATTCGATCAATCGTGCTGCATAATCTCCTGCTGGATTTCGAAAAACAGAACCCGCATTAGGGTAATTAAGGGGTTGAGTTGCAATTCGTGTCGTTAATAGTTGCTTAATTTTCTGTTTAGAAACGTTGCCGTCTCCCTTAGGCAATCTAAACCAGGCACCAACAAACCACTCTCCATCACCCTGGTTATTAGGGCCCGCTACCCTGACCACCGAACGATATCCGATCCGATAACCATCAGCATTTCTTTCCATGGTATTACCTGAGCGCTCAATAATTTGCACACGTTCGACGATATTCCAAGTTTCACTGCCATGGCAGCCAGCATTCATAGCGAGTGCTCCTCCCACCGTTCCCGGAATTCCTACTAAAAACTCTGATCCCACTAGATTAATTCCACTAGCAAATCTTGCCAACTTAGCACAAGGTACACCGGCTCCAGCGAAAACTTTCCCCTCAACACGATTCATATGATTAATAAACAAATCATTCAATCTTGCGTGTAGCCCCACAATTACTCCATTAAATCCGCCATCCCGGACCAGCAAATTACTTCCTAGGCCAATCATATATACCGATATTTCTCTTGGGAGCAACGACAAAAATCGGGATAAGTCATCGCAATCATGGGGAATATAGAAATACCTTGCGGCACCGCCTGCCCGCCATGAAACATGCTTTTTCATTGACTCATTAATTCTCAGCTGACCTCTCAGTTGGCCTAAATCGACAATACTCTGATCTGTCATATTGTCAAAATCAAATGAATTCATAGTCACCATACTAAATCGCATATAAATTCTCTTACCAAAATACTAAGAAAGATTTATCCCTCGATTATCCAATCGCAACCAACTTTTTTGAAGCTTGCGACACCCATGTCGCAACTTTTCCAATTGAACCAGCTCCCATAACAAGAACAACGTCTCCATTCTCAACGATTCCATGAATTACATTGGGTAATTCATCCGGTGTCTCCACATAGATAGGTTCTAATTTCCCTAAAACACGTATTGCTCTAGCCAATGACCTACTGTCTGCAGCAATAATTGGCTCTTCCCCTGCTGCATAAACTTCGGTGAGCAGCAATACGTCAACTGTGGATAGCACTTTCACAAAATCCTCAAACACATCACGTGTCCGTGTATAGCGATGTGGTTGAAATACCAATATGAGTCGCCTTTCCGGAAAAGCACCTCGAGCCGCCGAAATTGTTGCAGCGATTTCAGCAGGATGATGACCATAGTCATCAATTAAAGTAAAACTTCCTTTACCCGGAATCTTAATATCGCCATAACGTTGAAATCGCCGTTCAACTCCACCAAAAGTTGCGAGTGCACGAACTATGGCAGTATCAGGTACACCGATCTCATTAGCGACGGTAATTGCTGCAAGCGCATTCAGCACATTATGAAGGCCGGGCAAATTCAGCATAATATCAAGCTCGCGTGCTGTTCCATTAACACCAATTCTTGCCCGGAAATGCATTCTTCCATTGTCGTGCTCAATACATGAAGCACTAACTTGTGCATCTTGCGATAAGCCATACGTCGTAATTGGTTTCGTCACATTTGGAAGAATTTCACGAATATGTTGGTCATCAACACATAGCACGGCCATGCCATAAAAAGGAAGATGTTCAACAAACTCTACAAAAGTTTGCTTGAGTCTTGCAAAATCATGTCCATACGTTGACATATGATCCGCATCGATATTCGTCACAACCGCTAAAATCGGTTGCAGGTATAAAAACGATGCGTCAGATTCGTCAGCTTCTACAACAATAAATTCACCACTACCTAATTTAGCGTGACTGCCTGCCGCTTCTAACTTTCCACCTATAACGAAGGTAGGATCAAATCCAGCTTCTGCTAAAATACTTGCAACTAGGCTCGTGGTCGTTGTTTTTCCATGTGTCCCTGCGATAGCTATCCCTTGCCGCAAACGCAGCAGCTCTGCAAGCATCATCGCTCGCGGTACAACCGGAATATGGCGCTCACGTGCTGCTATAATTTCCGGGTTGTCTGGTTTAACAGCCGTGGAAGTTACAACTACATCAGCATTAACTATATTGCCCTTAGCGTGCCCAAAGTAAATCAAAGCGCCTAAATTTTTCAAACGCTCGGTTGTCATATTTTCCATTAAGTCCGAGCCACTTACTTTATAACCTAAATTAATCAACACTTCTGCAATACCGCCCATGCCGGCACCACCAATTCCAACAAAATGAACAGATTTAACCTTATGCTTCATTGTTTGATTTCTCCATTGCAATACATATTTGAGCGACTTGGTTTGCAGCATCCAAACTTGCCAGGTTACGCGCAAGTTTGGCCATGACGAGCAACTGTGCGCGAGTCAATTCCATTATTATTTTTGCTAGATTATCGGGGGTTAGCTCATATTGCGGTAGCAACACTGCCGCACCTGGCTTAGAAAGATAGCCGGCATTAGCCGTTTGGTGATCATCAACTGCATAAGGAAAGGGTACTAAGATACTTGCAACACCAACTGTGGCTAATTCGCTAATCGTTAGCGCACCGGCTCGACAAATTACCAAATCACACTCCGCATAGCTGGTTGCCATATCATCAATAAAATTGATTAATTGTCCCTCGACACCTTGTTCACGATAATTTTCTTTCAGTTCATCGATATGTTTCTTACCTGCTTGATGCTTAACAACCGGACGCCTATCCTCAGGGATGAGACCAAGCGCCTGGGGTACTACTTTATTTAGTACACTCGCCCCTAAACTGCCTCCAATTACCAAAATCTTGATAGGACCCGTTCGATTTAAGAATCGTTGCTCAGGCAAAGGTAAGCTTGCAATTTCACTTCGCACCGGATTTCCAGTAACAATAACGCGATTATCTTCTTGAGGAAATGTACCAGGAAAACCTAATAAGATTTTATCAGCCACTCTGGCAAGGACTTTATTCGATAATCCAGCAATCGCATTCTGTTCATGAATGACTAGGGGTTTATTCAAGAGAATTGCCATTAATCCACCGGGAAATGCAGGATAACCTCCCATTCCCAGTACAATATTTGGTTGAATACGTTTTAGTATTTTGATACTTTGCCAGAAAGCGAGTAGCAACTTGCCTGGTAATAGCAACCAATCCATTATGCTTTTTCTTCTAATACCAGAGAAATTAATATATTCCATGGGATAACCATATCTAGACACTAGCACTGCTTCCATTCCACTTTGTGTACCTAGCCACACAACCCTCCACCCAAGTGAGCGCATATAATCGGCCACTGCTATACCGGGAAACACATGCCCTCCGGTACCGCCAGCCATAACCAACAGTGTATGTCTCACGTTGAGTGCCAACAAAAAATACGTTTCGACTCAGTCATATCGCTATTCCTCTAATTCTTTGTCGATTCTCGCGATCTATACGCAACAAAATCGCTAAGGCGATACAGCTCACTACAATGCTACTTCCACCAAAGCTCATCAATGGGAGTGTTAATCCTTTCGTAGGCAATACTCCCATATTGACTCCCATATTGATTAGCGCTTGAAGCCCGAGCCAAATCCCTATTCCTTGCGCTACCAAGGCTGAAAAATAATTTTCCAGTGAGGCTGCTAAACGTCCAATTTGATAAGCCCTTATCAGCAAGCAAGCAAATAACAACATTACAACCATTACGCCGACAAAACCTAATTCCTCAGCAAACACCGCAAGCAAAAAGTCCGTATGTGCTTCAGGCAAATAAAAAAGTTTCTCTACGCTTCCACCCAATCCAACGCCAAACCATTCTCCTCGACCAAAAGCAATTAATGCATGGCTTAATTGATAACCTTTCCCAAATGGATCAGCCCAAGGATCCATAAAAGCAATGATTCGATCCATCCGATAGGGTTCAAATAAAACCAGCAGCACCAAACCAATTAATAAAACACTTGCCAATCCAGCAAATAGCCTTAAGCTCATTCCCCCGAGGAACATGATAACTACTGCGATTGACGTGATGACGACAAAAGCGCCATAATCAGGCTCGCGCAATAACAAAACACTTACTATCCCGATAACAAGCCATAAAGGCAAAAAACCCCTCCGAAGATCATTTAGATATAGGGATTTGCGCACTACATAATCCGACACATAAAGAATCATCAATAGTTTCATGAGTTCTGACGGCTGAAAATTGACGACCACGAGCGATATCCACCGTTGGCTCCCATTAACTTCACGCCCAATTCCAGGGATTAATACTAAAATGAGCAAGATTATTCCGCTTAAAAACAAATAAGGAACAAAGGTACGCCACATCCGGGTAGGAATTTGAAATACAATAGAGCCAAATATCAGGCCGATGATGATATAGCTGGCATGTCTAGTTAAATAATGAAAAGAACCTGCTTCTCCGTACTCTGATTCAGCAATTGCAATGGATGCTGAGTAAATCATAATTAAGCCGAGGCTTATCAGTGCTAATACTGATCCAATCAGATAATAATCTGATGTGGCTACAAATTTTTGTCGATTAATCGTAGGTTGAGTAATCATAGGCCAGAGTTACTTTCAACTAATGAAGTACTTTTACTTTCTAAGTCTTTAACAGCCGCAGTAAAAACCTCAGCCCGATGAATATAATTCCTAAACATATCAAGGCTCGCACAAGCTGGAGAAAGCAAAACCATATCACCCGGTTCAGCCAATAAAAAGCTCAACTGCACTGCATCTTCCATCGTAGAAACATGATGAATCGGTTTAGCAGCTCCTTTGATGGCATGACTTATTTTTTCTGCGTCGCGCCCCAGTAGTACAAGTGCACGAACATATTGTTTAATGGGTTCGACTAATGGAGAAAAATCCTGCCCCTTCCCATCTCCCCCCGCGATCAATACAATGTTACCTCTCATACCATTTAATGCCGCGATGGCAGAACCTACATTGGTACTTTTAGAGTCATCGTAATAATCCACTCCTTGTAGAGTTGCAACTTTCTGCATCCGATGAGGCAATCCTTTAAATTTCAGTAAAGCTTCGATTAAAGGTTCAAAGGGCAGTTCCATCGAGCGACACAGCGCCAATGCGGCCAGCGCATTAGCCACATTATGCATACCCGGAATTTTCAACTCACTTGCTTTCAAAAGCTTTCTTCCCCCTTCAACTAACCACACAGCAGAGTCAGATTCTAGTAGACCAAAATCAATGCTATGACTTGGTTTACTCAAACCGAAAGTTATTTGTTTTCTATCAGGCAATGCCATTGCTAGCACGTTTGGGTCATCCCGATTAAGAATTTGCGTGCTATCAGCATTGCTAATAAAAATTCTCGCTTTTGCTGCACCGTACTCTTCCAATCCAGCATAACGATCAAGATGGTCTTCGCTAATGTTCAGTACAACTGCACTATCAGGAAAAAGTGTTTGGGTGGTTTCAAGTTGAAAACTGGATAATTCAAGCACCCAGCATTGTGGTAATTCTCTGGTAGAAAATCGATCTAGTAAGACATTTAATACGGCAGGTCCAATGTTTCCAGCAACCTCCACATCCCATCCAGCGGTTCTCACCATATCACCAACCATACTCGTTACAGTTGTTTTTCCATTGGAACCTGTAATGGCAAGGATCGTTGGCCTTGATTGCTTGAGTTGGTCAAGTGCCAGAGCAAATAGTTCAATATCGCCGAATACAGGGATGTTACGTTTGACAGCCTCCTGCACAAGGGGCTCTGCTAACGGAACTCCAGGGCTAATTGCAATTGCATCAACATTCTCGAGTAGTTTAAAATCAAAATGACCAAGAAATCTTTTTTGGGGTGGGACGAAATCATCCAGGAGGCTTTGACTAGGGGGATTAGGTCGACTGTCGGCAAGCGACAAGTGCGCCCCTAAATATGAAAGCCATTTGACCATGGAGATTCCTGTTTCACCTGCTCCTAGAACCAGAACCTTCTTTTTATGGAAAATCATCGTAATTTAAGCGTTGAGAGTCCTATTAGAACTAAAATCAAAGTAATAATCCAAAAACGAACAACAACTTGATTTTCCTTCCACCCCTTCAATTCAAAATGATGGTGAATTGGCGCCATACGAAAAATCCTTTTACCTCGTAACTTAAAAAAAGCTACCTGTAGCATGACAGACAAAGCTTCTGCAACAAATACCCCTCCCATGATCATCAAAACAATCTCTTGGCGGACAACGACTGTAATAACACCTAGAGCCGCTCCAAGTGATAGCGCTCCTACATCACCCATAAAAACTTCTGCTGGGTAAGTGTTAAACCAAAGAAAAGCCAGGCCAGCACCGGCTAACGCCCCACAAAAAACTGCAAGCTCGCCCACATTCTGAATATAAGGAATACCTAGATATTTTGCAAAAACGATATGTCCTGTTACATACGCAAAAATAGCCAATGCACCACTGACCATTACAGTTGGCATAATAGCCAAACCGTCCAGTCCATCTGTCAAATTAACCGCATTGCTTGTGCCAACAATAACAAGGTAAGTAAGTACGATAAAACTAACCATTCCTAGAGGAATCGCAATTTCCTTAAAAAAAGGAACGATCATATTTGTCTGTTCAGGGGTATCTGCAATCCAATAAAGATAACTCGCAACGCAGCAAGCGATTACGGATTGCCAGAAAAATTTAGCCGCAGCCGAAAGACCTTTAGAATTGCGATGCACAACTTTCCGATAATCATCTACCCAGCCAATCACACCGAATCCCAATGTTGTCAACAAAACGATCCAGATGTAGCGATTCGTCAAATCTGCCCATAACAAAATAGTAATGACAATCGACGTCAAAATTAAAGCGCCGCCCATTGTTGGGGTACCCGCTTTAACCAAATGAGACTGAGGCCCATCCTCACGGATTGATTGCCCTATCTTGTAAGCTGTTAGTTTACGGATCATTGCCGGTCCAATAACAAAAGATATCACCAATGCCGTCAATACAGCCAATACCGTTCGTAATGTTATATAGTTGAAAACATTAAAAGCACGGATATCTTGTGCAATCCATTGCGCAATAAGTAACAGCATTTTTATCCTTATGTGATCCCAGTCTCGACCACGCGTATTTAACCTTTGTTAAACAAGTTCCAATCGGTCACACTTCAAATCGCTGAATGACGCGTTCCATTTTCATAAAGCGAGAGCCCTTAACTAACATTGTGACATTGTGACCCAATAATTTTTCAGCTTCTTCTAATAACTCATCGATATTGGAAAAATGCGTTGCTCCTTTTCCAAATCCTTCTGCTGCATTAGCACTCAATTCACCCAACGCAAGTAATTTTTCGATGCCTGCTCGGCTTGCTTCCTCGCCGATTTTCCGATGAAGATCGGCTCCCTCAACGCCAAGCTCACCCATATCACCCAATACGAGTATTTTTCTTCCGGGTAAATGTGCTAAAACTGAAAGTGCCGCACTAACAGACGTAGGGTTCGCATTATAGGTATCATCAATCAGAGTCGCTTGATGCAGCCCACTCTTTTTCTGCATACGACCCTTGACGCCGCTAAATGCTGATAAACCTTCAACAATAATCTGCTCATTGATACCAGCACCTAACGCCACTGCTGCTGCTGCCAAAGCATTCATTACATTATGCTGCCCGAGTACTTGTAACTCAACTTCGCTTTCTGCTTTTGGAAATTTTAAGATCCACTTATTACTCGATGCTTGAGGACGGTAATCCGCACGAACTTGAGCCTTTGGATTCAACCCAAAGCTTATTATTTGTCGACTACCTGCCAGGTGGCACCATAATTGCGCATAATCATCATCCGCATTAATGATGGCGATACCAGACTTGCCCAGCCCTTGGAAAATTTCCCCTTTGGCATGCGCAACTGATTCAACCGATCCCAATCCTTCGATATGAGCTGCTCCTGCATTGGTAATCACCGCAATATCGGGTTTTGCCAGCTGCGTTAAATACGCAATTTCACCCGCATGATTCATTCCCATTTCTATCACCGCATAAGCATGCTGTTGCCGAAGTCTTAGCAATGTGAGAGGAACACCAATTTCATTGTTAAGGTTACCGATTGTAGCCAGTACCTTATCAATAGGAGAATCACTTGTAGAATTTAATTGTTGAAAAATGGCCTTAACAAAAATAGATGCGATCATTTCTTTGACCGTTGTCTTGCCATTACTTCCTGTAACAGCCACTAACGGCAATAAAAACCGATCACGCCATTGAGACGCCAGATGCCCTAGTGCTTGCCGAGTATTAGCAACTTGTATCCAGCCAAAATGTTGCGGTAATTTGGTTTTTTCGATGTTTCTAGCAACTAAAGCGGCAACGGCACCCCGCTCGATCGTATCACTAATAAAATCATGTCCATCGAATCGATCACCCGATAATGCTACAAACAAATCACCCGCTTTAATCTGACGACTGTCAGTACTTAAATCACTAAATACGAGGTTATCACCATACCAATGAGCATTCAGCATACTGGCGGCTTCTTGTACAGTTATCATCTGCGTGCTCGCATTTTCATATTCGCTAGATCGTGAAGTACTTGTTGTGTGACTTCACGATCGTCAAATGGCAATCGTTTTCCTTTAATTTCTTGGTAAGATTCGGCGCCTTTTCCAGCAATTAGCACAATATCGTTTTTATGTGCATTGTGAATAGCCTGATAAATTGCAGAAGCGCGATCTTCTTCGATGATATAGTTTTGTTGTGAAGTACCTGCCACGATCTCATTAATAATATCGCGAGGTTCTTCACTGCGTGGATTATCACTGGTAATGATCACTTCGTCTGCCAAACGCGTTACGATATCACCGGCAATCGGCCTCTTACCACGATCTCGATCTCCACCACAACCGAATACACAAATTAGTCTTGCTTTTCTAGAATGAGATTTCTGTTTTAAATGGCTGCTGACTAATGTTTCACGTAGCCCGGTTAACACTTTTTCCAAGGCATCTGGTGTATGTGCATAGTCGACTATCACGGTCGGTTGAGCTCCCCCACCAAACTTTTCCACTCTACCCGGGACGGTTCTTACGTGTAACATTGCCGAAACTGCATCTATCAAATTAACGCCACTCGCTATGAGGGAAGCGATAACAGCTAGTAAATTATTGGCGTTGAATCGATTGAGCAGTTCAGTCTTGATATGCGCTTTCTCATGACCAAATTCCACATCAAATTCCAAACCATGAATCGTAGCTTGTAAATTTCTACCGCTAAGTATTCTCAGATTGCTTTGGCTTTGCCATAGATCGATTGATTGATTAAAACCATAGCCTATAACTTGCAGATCCTTTTTTCCAATCTGTTGAACGAGTTCAACGCCGAAGATATCATCCAGGTTTAATATCGCATATTTGAGACTTGGCCAGAAGAATAGTTTGGCTTTTGCCGCAGCGTACTCATCCATATTTTTATGGTAATCCAAGTGATCTCGAGATAAATTGGTCAGTACCGCTACAGCGAACTCACAACCGTTAACACGCCCTTGAACAAGACCATGTGAAGATACTTCAATCGCTAGATTTTGTGCATCTTCTTGTAAGCAAGTCGCTAGCGTTTCCTGTAGTAAAACAGCATCAGGCGTTGTATTGGTAGTGCATTTCAGATTATGTAAAAAACCATTACCTAATGTTCCAATTACTGCTGTTTTTTTTCCTAATAGGGTCATCGCTTGGGCATACCAATGACTACACGATGTTTTTCCATTAGTTCCAGTAAAGCCAACAAGCCACATGTGATGCGATGGATTTCCACACACTCGACTTGCGATCAACCCAATCTTTTCCTTTAGACCGAGTACTGAACAATTTGGAATTACCCACTGTGGATCCCATGAAAACTGCTGTTTCTCCCAGATTACGGCATTTGCACCTGCAGCAATCGCTTTGGTGATATCGCAGCGTGCATCATATCGATCCCCCGCATAAGCTAAAAAAGTATCCCCTGCTTTTAGGCGGCGATAATCGGTTACTAAATGTTTAATGGGCACCTTAAGTTCATCAAGGATACGATTTACAAACAGCTCATCCGATTTCCATGAAATTGAAGAGCTCATCCCTCCTCCTTAAATTTCGCTGGCAAAGGGGAACTCACTATATTTCCTGGCGCATCACGAGGCACATTGAGTTGCCATAGAGCAGCCGCCATCACTTCACTGAATAGTGGTGCAGCAACGGCACCTCCAAAATAATGACCAGCGGATGGCTCATCGATCATGACAGCGACCACCAATCTGGGATTAGATACCGGCGCATAACCTGCAAACGTCGAAATATACCGATCTGCAGCATAGCCTTTTTTATTTTCCAGACGCTTATGTGCAGTGCCCGTTTTACCGGCTACCCGATAACCGTTAACCTGAGCTTTCAGGCCTGTTCCTTTTGTTTGCACTGCGGCCTCTAGCATACTGCTCATTGCATTTGCCGTTTCAACGGACAAAACGCGATGCCCGAGAACTGAAGTATGTCTTTTAAGCAACGATATAGGTTTTAATTCGCCACCCGATGCGAAAATAGTATAGGCGCGAGCAAGTTGCATTAAGTTCACCGAAATACCATGACCGTAGGACATAGTAACTTGCTCAATGAGTTTCCACTTATTATAGGGACGCAACACTCCATTTACCTCCCCGGGAAATCCAGACCCGGTTGAAGTACCAAAACCAGATTGACTAAGCATTTCCCAAAATGTCTTGGGCGGTAGCATCAATGCAATCTTTGCAGTGCCCACATTACTAGACTCTTGAATCACTTGCGATACAGTTAGCGCCCCTTTATTTCGGACATCACGAATCGTCGCTCTCCCCACTCTCAGGAAACCAGGCGCTGTCTCCAGTAAAGAGGTTGGTTTGATTTTGCCAGTTTCCATCGCAATGGATACCGCAAAAGGTTTCAACGTTGATCCCGGTTCGAATGTATCGACAAATGCGCGATTACGTAGGCTTTCCTTACGAATTGTAGAACGCTGGTTAGGGTTATAACTAGGATAGTTAGCAAGTGCTAATACTTCGCCGGTTTGTGCATCTAGTATTATCACACTCCCCGCCTTGGCACGATGTAATTCTACAGCCTGCTTTAATTCCCGATGTGCGAGATACTGAATTTTACTGTCAATTGACAAGACTAAATTTTGGCCAGGTTGAGGTGACCGAATTCTTTCGACATTTTCCACAACCCTACCGATGCGATCCTTAATGACTCGCCTGCTGCCATGCTTCCCTGTCAAGATTTCTTCCCAACCCAGCTCAATCCCTTCCTGCCCTTTCCCATCGATGTCAGTAAAGCCTAGGACATGGGCAGCCATCTCACCTGTCGGATAATATCGATAAAATTCTCTTTTGAGGTAAAGGCCTTTAATGTTTAAATCTGCTACATTTTCTGCAGTCTCAGGAGGTAATTGGCGTTTCAAATAAACAAAGCGTTTATCCTTATCTGAAATTCGTTTATGAATCTCTGCAACATCAACTTCTAATAGCTGCGCCAATTTTATTAATTGATCGGAACTCACATTGAGCTGCTGGGGGTCTACCCACACAGATTTTACAGGCGCACTAATTGCCAGAATTTCACCATTACGGTCTGTAATTTTCCCGCGCTGCGCGTTTAATTCTACGACTCGACTATACCTCGACTCTCCTTGCTGCTTTAAAAAGTCTTTATTCAAGCTTTGCAAATAGATTGCGCGTCCCGATAAGGCCATTAGTCCCAATAAAAGCATAATGATTAGAAACCGTGAACGCCAGACTGGTAGATAAATTGTTGTGGCAGCCGTTTGATATCTCATCATTAATCACCCATCGATCGGCCTGGCTTAATTTACAACATGATCAGGAGTAATAACTGTAATATGATTCGATGAAGGCGCGACCATGTTGAGTTTGCTTTTGGCAATTTTCTCAACATACCCGGGCATTGCCCAAGTGCGCTGCTCGATCAATAATTGATTACGTTCAATTGCAAGCTGATCCGTTAAGTTATGTTCTTTCTCAAGCGAAATAACAAGCTTTCTCGTCTCATGCTGAGCCGTCACGGCAGCCAGCCCCGAAAAAATGAGTATCGATACCAGCAAAATGTTTAACTTAATCATTCCACCTCCGGTTCAATTTAATTTTTCCGCAACACGCATAACAGCACTTCTAGCGCGCGGATTTATTGCAATCTCAGTATTTGTAGGCTTTATAGCATCGCCTATCAACAGCATCTCTGGATGAAACAAACCCTGAACTTCTTTAGCAGTCAATGGAACCTTTCTCGGCAATTTACCTTCTGGATTTGCTTTTGTTCGCATAAAACGTTTCACAATCCTGTCTTCTAATGAATGAAAACTAATCACCACTAATCTTCCTTTGGGATTCAGTAGCTCAACACATTGCGGCAGTACTAACGAAAGTTCCTCAAGCTCTTGGTTGAGATGAATCCTAATTGCCTGAAAGGTCCGTGTCGCCGGATGCTGCTTACTCCCATGCCGATACCCACTCGCGCGCATGACCGCTGTAATAATTTCGGCAAGCTGAAGCGTCGTAGATATTGGGCATTTCGTTCTTGCCATAACAACTGCTCTTGCAATCTTCCGAGCATGCCGTTCTTCGCCATAATTTCTGATCACCTCTTCTAATTGTGTTTCGGTTACCGATTGCAGCCACTGTTCTGCCGTTTGTCCTACGCTTGTATTCATGCGCATATCCAATGGCCCATTACTTCGAAAACTAAATCCACGCACCCCTTCATCGATCTGTAACGATGAAACGCCTAAATCTAATAAAATCCCATCAACTCGCTTGATTCCTAGCTCATGCACAACTTCCTGTATTTTTACAAAGCTACTATGCACAACTTGGAATCGACCATCATTTATCGATTGCGCTGCATGAATAGCACTTAAATCTTTATCAAACGCAACCAGTCTCCCGCTCCGGCCCAGATGTGCAAGAATTGATCGACTATGTCCTCCGTAACCAAAAGTACCGTCCACATAGACACCATTCTCTTTAATTGCCAGCGCATTCAACACCTCGTTAAGCAATACTGGCAAATGCACAAAGACACCGTTTACAAAGAAAAACCTTCTAACTCTGGCGGCATATCACCATCTTTAAACTCGAGCGCCGTTTCAATTTCTTGATTCCATTTTTGAGCATCCCATAGCTCGAATTTCTCTCCTTGCCCCACCAGCACAACCTCTTTTGTCAACCCAACAAATTGTCTTAGCTGCGCAACAATCAATAATCTTCCCGCATTATCCATTGCCACATCACAAGCATTTCCCACAAGCAATCGCTGCATAGCCCGAATTTTGGGATTAAAACTTGAAAGGCCTGTTAATAGCCTTTTTTCAATAGGTTCCCAAACTGGCTGGGGATAGATGAGTAGACATTTAGGAGAATCGACTGTTATCACCAATCGACTGTCACAGCTAGATTTCAATACATCATGATATTTCGCTGGAACAGCAAATCTTCCTTTGCTATCAAGGCTAAGTGGTGTTACGCCACGAAACATATCACTCCATTTTTATACTCATCACCCACATTGATCTAATTTTACCCCACAATCTACCACACAATTACCCTAATAACCCACTTTTATCCACTCTAATTAAAAAAAAATAATACGTCAAGCAAAAACAATTAATCTTTTCAATTTATACAATGAGTTACAGAGCCAACACCGACCAACTTAAGCTGAAGGATTTTGATTTACGCCGGAGAGGTATAATAAGTAAAATCCCTAATGGCACTTACATCGCTCCCATCGCTGAAAGAAACCTTTAATTAATTAACCATGATCGTTGCGAACAACACCCCGCAAATCTCACCCAACTTTTGGAAAACAGCGGTTGATGAGCTAAGGGAAAAAGATAAGATTCTTGGCAAGTTGATTTCAAACGATGAAAGTGAGGTGTTTTTTTCGCAAGGAGACGCTTTTACAACCTTAGTAAGAGCAATTGTAGGGCAACAAATCTCTGTAAAAGCTGCAGCCAGTGTTTGGCATAAGCTGACACTGCAGTTGACCGAAATCTCACCCTATGCCGTATCTTCTGCAGATATAGCACTATTAAAAACCTGCGGTCTTTCCGCGAGAAAAGTCAGCTATATTCAGGACCTATCAACACACTTCCTCAGGGGATGCTATGATGAAGCCCAGTGGCAAAATATGGATGATGAATCACTCATCAAGTTGCTTATCCAGCTCAGAGGTATCGGACGCTGGACTGCTGAAATGTTTTTAATTTTTTATATGTTACGCCCCGATGTATTGCCTTTAGACGATATAGGTCTACAGCGCGCTGTCAGCATCCACTACAATCAAAATCAAACAGTTAATAAGCAGTTAATTAAAAAGATTGCTCAAAGATGGCAACCCTGGCGCTCTGTCGCCACCTGGTATCTTTGGAGAAGCCTAGATCCCATTCCGGTCAACTACTAACTTGCTCAACCCAGCCAAAGCTAATAAAGAATTTTCCTTCCATAAGCCTCACTTTCAATCACACAAATTCAAAGAAACAGCTGTCTTCATCTGGAGACAAAATATAACCAATAAAAATCAAATAGTTACCAGTTACCCGAGAATATCTTGTTACCGTTTGGCGACAGCGCCAACGAATTAGAAGCGTGCCCAAACATATAACTTACTGAATATTATAAACTATTCTTGGTGGCACACTTATTGCAATAGTTAGAGATACAGCGCTTCTTGCAAGAGCTCATACAGAATAAGAGCCTTGTTTTATAAAAATCCAAGCTGACAGTAAAGCTATAGGGGGGCTTTCTGAGACTAACCAGAACTAGACTTTACATTCATAGGCCATTTTGGCTACAAGCAAAGAGGAATTGATTATGCAAACAGAGGTAGGTACCGCAAATTCTAAATTAGTGGATGTCACGCAATCGTATTCAAACAATCAATTAGCCAAGAAGTTATACTTAAATCCACTACAAAGCTTAGCATTAGTTGAAAGATGGATCGTTGGGAGTGATAAAAATACAGCAACAATCAATAGCTTTCTACCCGATAAAACCGAACAAGAATCCTCTAAAATAGGATCCGATTCTGATAATTACTTACTTAGGAAGAATGGTTATTTTATTAGAAAAATCTCTTCTTTTAAGCAACGCCTTAAAGTCAATTCCCTTATTAAGCGTAGATATGCCTCTCGTGGTTATAATACTGACCAAACAACTGTATTCTCAGAGGATAAAGATCAAATAACTTTTGAGGCATGCGATAAAAGCGGGCAATTGGGCACACTGACACTCATCATTGATTTAGGCAAAGGATTACTTGCTGATCAACACTATCAAGAAGAAATTGACAACTTCCGAGACAAGGAAACAAGAGTATGCGAGGTATCTAAACTTGCTTTTAATCCCAGCTCAAGTTCTAAAGAGATTTTTGCTTCATTGTTTCATATCGCTTATTTATATGCTTACTGTATTTACGGCGTAAAAAATGCATTCATCGAAATCAATCCTCGCCACGCGGCCTTTTATAAGAGAATGTTAGGATTTGAGCAAATCGGTGAAGAGCGAGTGTGTAAACGCGTCGATGCCCCCGCTGTACTGTTACGTCTAGATTTAGAATATATGCGAGAAAACATTATTAATAACCAAACAACATCCGGTTTAAATAATAAATCAATTTATGCTTATTTTTTAAATCAGAGTGAAGAACAAAATGCCTTATACACAATCCAAAATCAGCTAGGTGGATTCTATAAATCTAAAGTAGGAAACATACCGCAATCACAACCGCTATCTCTAGAATCAAATAAAAAAGCAATTGATATTTTCTATGGCTTATTTACTGAAATAATTAAAGATGGTAGAAATATTAAATTTCGTAAATCTGTCTATTGTTAGCTTCTACTAATTAATACTTTATAATGCAGACACCGAGATTAGCTAATAGGTTGTCGTGTCATCTAAGTAGTAATTAATAACTGGCTCCAGAAAATTTTGAGGATCAGGTAACACAATCCCCTGAGTATTTAGTAAATTAACAGTATTCGTATTTGAAAAATCCTGTTCTTCAAGCAAATACTCAAGAAAAATTGGTAAAACTGCGAGTTTTCTTTTCTGGTGAGCAAGGCTAAATTGCATCATTAATTGAGTAGCTTTACTAAACCAAGAAATTGGCAAAGTAAAGCTTTTAGGGATTACTAGTCCTCGTTCACAGAATTTCTTTTCCACTAAAGCTTTAATTTTTTCAAGTGGCGCTGAAAACTCGGGTCCAGAGCATAGATGCAATATCTTTCCAACCGATTGATGGGTTTTACTCGACCACATTATGGCTTGAGATACATAATCAGCGGGAATAAGATCAACTCTTCGACTCGACAAATCAGGCAAAAAACCACCTGTTCGTCTACCTGAAAGAAACTCGATTAAATGATAAAAAATCTGAAAATGAAGAATATGACCTGTTTTACTATGACCAACAATCATGCTAGGTCGATGTACCGTAATAGGAAAGCCTTTTATCAAGTACTCCTCTAATATTAACTCAGCCTCAGCCTTAGACTGCTCATAAGTGTTATGAAAAACTCGGCTCTCATGAATCCACCTTTCAGGTAAGGCACCTTTCCATTTCCCACCAACACCAACGGTACTTACTACTTCTATTTTTTTCAATACCTTGTTTTCTTGGCATAAATTTGCAAACTTCAAGATATTTTCTGTCGCCGAAACTGACGCAGAGCGTGCAACAGCTAAGGGTGAATTCATGCGCACGCTTGCTGCACTATGTATAATATGCGTGACCATTGATCCTAGTGCGGTATAGGATTTTAAATCTACTCCAAAATTTTCTAGCTCAGTATCACCTCGTACAAACTCTACCCTTGATTTCACCTCAGGAAGCTTTATTTCAAGAAAAGCAAATAACAACTCCATTCGCTTAAGCGCATGCTCGTTATTCTCTGCTCTAATTAATAAGATAAGCTTATCACTAGTATTAAGAAGCAATTCTCGAACAATTGCACTCCCCAATACTCCTGTTGCTCCCGTAATAAAATATGTATTCATATGATCAGTAGTACCGGCTCAATAAAGTCACTTGGTCTCTCACACTGATCAGCCATACTATTTAAAATGCTCGTTTCTAACGAATTAATTTGTGAAGAAAAATGGCTAATAATCGTGCTACGACGTAATTTCATATTTGTTGTAAGTTCTCCATCATTAATGGTAAAGTACTTATTTGAAATAATAATTCCTCTAGGACGCTGATAATGCGGTAACTGCTTCAGGATATTTCTGATGTCTGAAGATAAAATGCGAGTATATTCACTTGTTACATTATTCATAAAATCATCGATTGGTGCATCGGCATGAATCTTTAATTTATGGTGGTATTTTTCTTGACTGATACAAAGTATTGCAGCTATTTTTCCAATGCTAAGACAGAATACAAAACCTTGATCAATATATTCAAGACAAAGAAATTGCTCTTCAATTCTTTCTGGTGATATCCATTTCCCTTCTACCGTCTTAATAACCTCAGATTTTCTTCCAGAAAGAAACAAAAAACCACTTTCATCAAAATAACCTAAGTCGTTAGTGTGCCAATTACCTTCGGATATAGCTTGTTCTTGATCGCGCTCCCAATACCGTTTCATAACTCCAGGGCCAGCAATCAGCACTTCTCCATCTACCGCCAATTCAACCTTACTAGAAATTAATGGCTTTCCAACAGACCCTAATTTCCGATCTGAAGGGCGATTCATAGCAATTGGGACAATATTCTCGCTTACTCCATATGCTTCAAATACTGGCAATCCAATTCCTTCATACCACTCCAATAACCGTAGAGGCATTGGCGCTGAACCACTGATCAAATACTTCAAACGAGATCCAAAAACTCGCCGAATACGAGAAACTACAAACCAGTCTAATATTAATGAGATATTCCTACTAACCTTACCAGCGTTGTAATTATTTAGGCGTGCCAATGCATTCCTACGAGTATAAGAAAGTACCCAACTTAAGAATATACTGTAGAGTCCTTTTTTCTCTTGTACCTTTTGTAAGATTGCATTTTGAATTCTGATAAAAATTTTTGGGACACCGATTAATATATGCGGATTAACGTATTTAATCTGGGCCATAAGATCACGTGGATTACTTAAGAAATAATTAGTTGCGCCAATTTTGATTGCACAAAAATTAACTATACGCTGAAAAAGATTCGCTAATGGCAACCAGCAAAATAAAACTGTTTCCTCATTTAGATCTGGGTAACTATTTGATATAGCATCAATTGCTACAATAATTTGCTCCTGAGTATAACAAATGGCCTTAGGCATACCCGTTGTACCAGAAGAAAACACAATAATTGCCTCATCTTGGGAGGTTGCAATGCTGCCTATCGTTTCTTTAAGCTCACTCGAAAAAAATAAAGTACTCAAGCTTCTTTCTCGGTCGTTATCTAAAATTTCTTCAAATAACACGATCACTTTAATTTTTTCTTGAATCTCTAAAGGAATCTTACAGAGCAGTTCAGTGTCTTGAACAAATAATACGGTTGGATTCAATAGATTAAATACATGCTCCATCTGATCGGCTGGATAATTCTGATCAATGCCTGCAACAACACATCCTATTGCCAATGCACCTATTTGGGCGAATTCCCAGTTTAGCGATGTAGGTGCCATTATCGCTACACGATCACCCTTCCTAATAGATAATCCCTGAAGTCCTTTACTTATTTGATTTACGTTATATAGATATCTAGACCAACTAATCGGTTGCCAGCTATTATCTTTATTCAGATGAAAAGCAGCCGTACGATTCGGAGATAGCCGACAACGCGCTTCAAATAATGCAGGCAATGTTTTTTGTTGTGTAACTTCCATAGAAAAATTACTTAAAAAACCCGCGTTCTAATTTATTTTGGATCATAGGCTCCGTAAGGCTGCGTTATCCGAAGATCACTGTCTGACAATCCCAACCAACGCATTTGGAGAGTTGTATTGCGACCAAGCAGTAATTTGTACTTGATCATACTATTGACAATAGGTGTCATAAATCGCCAATAAAGTCGATTAGCCTTTCCTTGACGAATTAGCGCCGAGAACTCTGGGGCATAAGGATTATAGCCAAAATGTTTGAGATCAGAATACATGAGCAACCAATTAATGGGATAGTTACTATGAATTGGGTTACCGTGCGCTCGCCGCTTCACCAGCCCTAACTCGTGCACCACGCGAATCATAGACTCTTGATCATAGTCCCATGCATGAAAAGGCGCTATATATCTAGGGAATTGCGTCCCTGCTGGAAAATGCTTTGGATTCCAGAAACGTGATAATTCCCCTTCTGAGAATTGACCTGATTGACGTAAAGCTGGGGGGGTCCAATCCGTTTGAGTGATCAAGCTACGAGAAAACTCGAATTCCATTCTACTTGGTTCTGGTTGACCAGGAGAATAGCCAGCCAGAACAAGTGGGATGCCTTTTTCAGTCGCAACCGTTAGTGCATCGCCTTCAAATAATGGAGCATATACGTATGACACTGTATAAACAGCTCCTCGTTCTTCTTGATTCATCAACAAATAACGAAAGAGTTTTTGGTAGAATGTAGAAGATGGACGATAAACAAGATGATCTATATCTAGCTTCTTTATTGTTCTCAGAATATTCGACCAAGCAACTTCAGGAATATTTACGTCTGTTGTAAATGCTAATATATTAAGCTTGTATTTAACTTTCAGCTGATAAAGCAAATAAAGACTATCTTTTCCACCACTCAGACATACCAACGCATCGTATGAGTTTTTTCCACGATGCTCGTTAAATATCTGCTCAAGCTTAGTACTTCGTTCCGTTCTTGCCTGATCATCAGCTAACCGAGCTTTGTTATGATCAATGGTCGTTTTACAAAAAGAGCAAATTCCTTCTGAATCGATATCAGCACCTGGCGCCTTCGATGGCAGTAAGCATAATTTACATTGCTTCATGTTCAATTCTTTAATCTTGATTAACACTCTGAGTTACAACTTCTGTATTGTCCGTGGCCACTTTCACACCATATCGTCCTGGCGCTAACAAGCTATTAGGATCTACAGCATGCTTTATTTCTCCCAAGAATTGTCTTGCTACAGGGTTATTTTTCATTGATTCGGGCATGCTCATTGTTGTAACTCGATAAGGAGGATATCCTTGATCTAAAAACTGTTCACGCATCTCTTTATACCATTTAGTCGCTCGATCAATTTCCTGGGCATCATTACGCTGATAAAAAACTCCCACCAAAAGAATAATCGCACGCGGGCTTTCAATAATAATTTCGACAAAAAAATCAAACTCATGACGCCTAAAAATTTCCTTTGCAAGATTAATCGCATTCACTACGTGCGTAGAGGTAAAAGGAACTACAGGACCTAGCCAAAGCAGTCCACATTGATCACGTGCTGGATCGATATTACCGTGTGGTTTTTGTGAATGAGATTTAAAATAAACTTGACGCACAAAATGATCTGTTGGAATACCCCTAAATAGATTAATTCCTGGTATCAGCGCATCCATAAAGGCAGCAGATTTCCCCTTTGCGCGATTAACTATGGGTGCAATTCTACGTAGCAACTTTCCATACCAATTATCCTTAATAACAGCACCCAAAAACTGAACTTGACCATATCGCATCAACACACGCTTAATCTCACGTTTTTGAAAGCGAATTTCTGAAGAACTGCCATATAACCCGCATCCAAAAGTCCAGCCTGCAACACCATGCTGCTTACACCACTGTTTCATTGCACTATCGGACAGATAACGTTCTTTACCAATTAGATCGAATGGATATTGTGACACGATGCACATCATTGCAAAATCATTGGCTAGATGCGGTCTTGAACGTATCACCCCCTGGAAAACTAACTTCCTAAGATCATCGATAAACGCACCAAACTGTTCCTCAGTGGCGGTATACTCAAATGCAGCCCAATCAAAAGACTCGGGAGCTGGCATTAGCCAGATACCTGCCTTAACAACAATTCCTAGATTTGATTGAGTGAAAAGCCCATCTAAGTAAGGCCCTACCCCCCACTTATAAACATGCTTCACACTATTATTATTTGCTGGCCCTCCACCTGTTTCAAGTAAACGCCCATCAGCAAGCACAATATCCATTCCGCACAAATTCCCAAAATGATCTGCATAAGGTGTAAGGCCACGTCCCTTATCGAGCGCATTTCCTAGTACGCTTGCGAATGGAGTTGTGCCAGCAGAATCAGACCAAAGTGAAGGATGATGCTCTTTTAAATAATGATTTAGTTGGTAATAAGTAACGCCAGGTTCTACAACTGCAAAACCGAGTTCTTCATCAACTTGAAGAATTCGATTCATCCGCTCTAATATCATCGTAATACCACCTGGGTAGCACGCTGTTTTTTCACCATACCCCCAATTCTTTCCTGTACTAACTGTCCATACAGGTACTTTATATTTTGTAGCACAACGCATAACAATTTGAACTTGTTCAGCAGTACTTGGATAAACTATCGCTGCAGGGATTTCTTGATACGGAATGCAAGTACGAGTTGTCAATTCAAGGTCAGCTGCAGAAACAACAATATTTTCTTCGCCAAGATTTAATCGGAGTTCTTCTACCAAAGCATCAGATAAAGGTTGGTGTGTCATCGCATTAATATAGATTGATGATTTTGTGGGAAATAACTTTAATTTACAAATTACTGCGATTATGTATCAAATTGCGCACAACGATTGATTAATAAGATATAAAACAAGATCGCTTTATTAAAACGAAATTAAAACCAGATGTCGATTTTCTTTACATCCGTAAAAAACCTTCACTTCCTTAATTTATCTTTCTTCATTTTTATTATAAAATTACAATACATATCAGTACATTAGATTACTATCAACAAACGTGGCATGATCTATGCTTTATAAAAAGTGTGTGAACGATAAAGAGAAACGCTCAAATTTTAACCTCGATAGTTATAAGGAGAAATAAATGAAAGTAAATTTAAAAAAAACGATGATAGCAACGCTAGTGGGAGTTGCTTTTAGTGCCTCAAGCGCATTCGCTGCAGTAACTTGGTATCCACCTGTCACTACTTTTGAAGATGACAATATGGAATGGTTTATTGACAGAGATGCGAATGGTGTAGTGTCAGTAGGCGATACCCTGGTTAGTGTTTTAGAAGTTTTTAGTTCATCTGGTGATTTTGGCGGTGGCCCTACTGGTTTTGGTGGGCAAGAGTTAACCGGTGTATTAGCGATTGACGTCACCGCTGCAGTAAACAATGGCGGCAGTTGGACGTTTACATTTGGTGAAGCAGCTGGCGGTTTAGCAAGCTACCTACCTGGCGTCGATACGACGAATATTGGAGCAGGCTCACTCGTTGCAATGTGGTTAGACAGCACCCCTGATTTAGGTATTGTTCCTCCCAATTGCGTTAGTATGGCAACCTGTATCTCAGCCGCTAGTGATGGCGCATTGTGGGAAGTTGATGGGCTTGGTGCTTCAGTTGTAGGAAGTGATTTAGGTGTTGATGCAGATGCATTCTTTACAGCTACTATTGTTTCTAATGACCCAACAGTTATCGCAGGTTTATCCTCAGGTCAAACAGGGGGTGATGTTAATTTTGGCTTAAGCGCAATGTATAATGGGACAGGTCAGAATTTGACTGAACAAAATGCAATTGGCCCTGGTGGTTTAGTTTCAGTTGACGTAATTGGGGGTGGTAGTATTAAAGGTGGTCAGGGCCTAACAAATGGCGCATTTTCTCGTAGTGATTTTGATTTCACCAAAGCTGTACAAGTTCCAGAACCTACTTCGCTTGCTTTACTGGGCGTTGGCTTATTAGGATTATTAGGTTTCCGTAAACGTAGTTAATTGTCGAACATTTTTACAATTATAAATATCTAAGCCGTAATCTTGAACCCACTATCTCTTTCATGAGATAGTGGGTTTTTTGTTTTACTATTATCTCTGTTATCCGTTAAACATATTAATTATATAAATTAATATGTTTCCCCATTGATATCATTCCTATCCTAGTAAGATTTTGATATGCCTAGTCTTTCTTTAATTCCAGTCATTCTTCACGAAATATTTGCAAAGAGAACATTGCCACGAGAACCCGAACCCAATTTAGTAATGGATGATCCGCAACAAGTATCCGCTTTTGTTGCTGCAGGAAGAATAGATGGTGTTATGGCCGCTGCTTATCAATTCCATTCAGCACGCATCAGCATGGTAATCCAAGGATGTAATACGGTTTTGGATCTAGGGTGCGGGCCAGCCACTCAGCTATGTCAAGTAGCAGCCCTCAACCCTGATATTAGCTTTATTGGTGTCGATTTATCATCCAATATGCTTGAAAATGCAAAGCAATATGCTCAATCGCTCGGAATTCGTAATATAGAATTTAAATTAGCTGATATAACTAAACTCGAAGACTTCTCCGATAATAGTATGGATGCGATTATCAGTACGATGACACTCCATCATTTGCCCACGCTTCAGCATCTGACCGATTGCTTTGCTTCCATCAATCGAGTTCTTAAACCAGATGGAGCGCTATATTTGACTGATTTTGGTCGACTCAAATCATTAAAATCAGTGATTTACTTTGCTTATATGAACACAACTAATCAACCTCATATCTTCACTTTGGATTACGAACGCTCTTTACGTGCAGCGTTTCTTAAAGAAGAATTTGAATCATTAACTACTGTTAATTTACCTAAACAGGTAGAGCTATTTTCGACTTACTTAGTGCCTTTCTTAGTGATCGTTAAAACAGAAGATAAACCAATATCAAACGATATTTTAGAAAAAATCCATTTCATGTATCAACAGCTCCCTGCACAATATCGCAAAGAATTAGACAGCCTAAGGTTTTTTCTGCGTTTAGATGGGTTACGAAATGATCCATTTATACTTAACTAAATTTATTTATAGCACTACTTTTGGATTGCTAAATCATTTAGCATCTCAGCTTCAAGAAGGAGCCACAAGTTTTTCTCTAAGAATTTAGGATTTGGTAAAGCTCATGAATAACTTGTATTGGATAAATTTTTACCTGGCTTATCGCAATGTAACTCGAAATAAGCGTAGAAGCTTGATTACTATTGGTTCTATCGTTTTTGGAATTGTGGCCTTAATTCTGGCAGATGGCTTTATAAAATGGATGCTACGAGAATTAAGAGAGCTTACAATTTATTCACAGCTAGGTCATATACAGGTAGTGCAGCCTAACTTTCACCGAATGGGTAAAGTAAATCCTAATGCGTTTTTAATGCCTGCGGAACTCCCCACAGAACTAACTAACAATTCTATATCCGAAATAAAAGCAATTGTCCCTCGATTATCCTTTAGCGGATTAATAAGTCATGGAGAGTCTACGATCTCTTTTATCGGGGATGCCATTGATCCGATAGAGCAGAAATATTTTGGCAATTCCTTACAAATTCTATCAGGCAATAACTTATCCCGCGAATCTCCACTTCATCTTATCGCTGGTGAAGGTCTTGCCAATAGTTTGGGTCTAAAAATTGGTGATCAAGTTGTATTATTTGTCAGAACAGTTTCGGGTGGAGTGAATGCAATTGAAATGACTGTTGAGGGAATATTTAATACTGTAAGTAAAGCATACGATGATAACGCACTTCGTATCCCAATAGAAACGGCACAGAAACTGCTTAGAACACAAAACATACATAGTTGGATTGTTCTACTAAATGATACTGAGCAAACAGATCAGGTTCTCAACAAACTCAATGCGACACTTCCACCTAAACAATACGAGGTCGTTCCTTGGTATCATTTATCAGATTTTTATAATAAGACTATTGAGTTGTTTTCAAAACAAGTTTGGGTTATCAAACTAATCATCGCATTAATTATCATGCTTAGCATCTCTAATATGATGACAACCAATATTATGGAAAGAGTAGGTGAAATTGGAACAACCATGGCACTCGGAATAAAAAAAAGAGAAATAATGAGGGGATTCTTCCGAGAAGCTTTACTAATCGGTTGTACTGGAGGACTACTTGGCATACTGTTAGCAATGCTATTAGCCGATATTATTTCTAAAATAGGAATCCCGATGCCTCCGCCACCAGGAATGACTCGAGGCTATATTGGTCAAATAATCGTAACAACCGATTCCTTAATCGAGTCCTTTATACTTGTCGTTGTGACAACTATCATCGCTGCTATTTTTCCGACCTGGAAATCAACTCGCATCCATATAGTTGATGCGCTTCGGCATAATCGATAGCCTCATGCTAAAACTTGCAGCTCGTAATCTATATCGCCAGGTAACACATAGTCTAATGACACTCATTGCAATTATGAGTGGTGTAATAAGCATTATTATTGTAAGTGGTTGGATCAACGATATATTTGTTCAGCTTGGGGAGGCTCTTATCCAATCTCAAACAGGCCATATCCAAGTTTATAAGCGCGGATACTATGAACTCGGAACTCGTTTTCCTGAGAAATACCTGATTCCCTCACCTGATCACATTAAACAGGTTATGTCGGGCACACCAATCACAGGTAAAATTATGGGTCGGTTATATTTCTCAGGCCTCTTGAATAATGGTCATAATGATTTTCCAATAACAGGTGAAGGAATAGAACCAGAATTAGAGTCTGCTTCTTTTGGTAATTATGTTCAAATCGTCTCAGGTAGAATGCTTACTGATAATGATCAGTTTGGAATCATGCTTGGACAGGGTATTGCTAGCATGCTAGGACTAACGCCAGATGATCATGTAACAATATTGACTAATACGCTCGATGGTACGCTCAATAGCTTAGACTTTAAAGTGATAGGTATCTTTCAGAGCTACTCGAATGATTATGATGCTCGTGCAGTAAAAATTCCCCTTACAGCTGCACAAATGCTTATTAATAGTGAAGGAATTAATGTCATAGTCGTTTCTCTAACTAATACTAAACAGACTGCGACAATGGCCACTCTTCTTAAGAGTCAGCTGAGCGGTCTAGATCTAGATCTAAGGACATGGCAAGAGTTAAGTGATTATTACGAGAAAACAGTATTGCTTTATGAAAGCCAATTTAAGATTTTGCAGTGGATTATTCTAATTATGGTCACACTCAGTGTATTCAACAGTGTTAGTATGAGTATCTTTGAGAGAGTGGGTGAATTCGGTACGATGATGGCACTTGGTAACCGAAGTAGTCAAGTCTACCAGTTAATAATATCAGAAAACTTAATTCTAGGTTTAGTGGGAAGTATCGTAGGAGTTGGATTAGCTTTACTGTTAGCGTTTATCATTTCTGCAATTGGTGTCCCGATGCCGCCGCCACCCAATGCAAGCGTAGGTTATATTGCTCAAATCCAAATAATCCCCTTCGATATTCTAATTGCAGTTGTTATTGGATTAGGCGCAACATTATTAGCAACTATCTACCCTGCAAGAAAAGTTACCCAGATTAAAATCGTTGACGCACTTCGTCAAAATTATTGATCAGAATGAAAGACGAATCTCTGTAAAAATACGATCATTATTTGCAAAACGACCAAAAAGCCCCGTTGCCGGCCCCTCGAACATATCAGCACCCAATGCAAGTCGCCAATTTTTTGTGAAATTCCAATTAATTCTGGGTCTGAGCATCCATTCTACTCGATTCAGGCTATGTATCAGCAGTGTCTGAACTTCAACATCCTGCCATAATTTTCGATTAAGCATGATGCTCGCGCCACTTTCCCACTTATCATGGAAAATATCCCGATCATAGCCAAGAAAAACTCGCTGAAAAAACTGTAGGTTAGTTCTGATCTCTGCAGGCAGGCTAAAATCGAGCCCTAATGCATAATCAACAGTATCTTGTTGAACTAACCCAAACGGTTGTAAGAATCGCGTTACATTAAATTGCCTACCGTTGGTATAGACAAATTCACCTTTGACCACTACTGAACCTAAATCTTTAGAGAATGTACTCCCAACTTGATCAATCCGATCATGACGCGCTTGAAATACAGGTTTACCAAGCTCTCCGCCAACAAGATGGAAAGTAGGAGATGCATCAAGGCTATGATAATAAAACGCTGAGAAATCCCATCCATTAACGAGTTGTGATAAACGTAAACCATAGTTTGAGTTGGCAACATTACGGCCTGAACGATCTTCGTTTAGAAATGTGGCTTGTAATTGATCTGGAAGTGCAAAAGGGTAGAACTCAGCTGCTGACTTGCCTGGTTCACCAGGCCTACCAATCTTATCTAAGGTTGCAAACGGAATCCAAACCAGATCCGCGTGAAAATTATTTTTGGAATATTCGGTTCGTAATGCCCACTGTGGGATTCTAAGTAGATTAAAATCCTGTAACACAAATTCTCGCATATCTTTCGCTGATACCACATCAGCAAAGAATAAACCAACCATTTCTCCCCAAATAATATGTTGCCGGCCGACACGAAAATCCCAATTGCCCCGAGAAATATCTAAATAATTTTCGCGCAACCAGAACTCAAATCGCTGATCTTCTCGCACATTGTGTGAGTAAAAATTTGAAATGCTATACACTGCATCATAGTCAATTCGACCACTTAACTTCCATTTAATGAATGAATTGATTTGACGAATATTCTCAAGTTCAGTCCGTAAGCGCATTTTTGACAAATGATCAGGATCTGCGTACGCAAATGCCATTTCATATTGTGAGAAGCCGCGCCAGCTTGATGTTTGTTTGAAATTTTGATCAGAAACTTTCGTTGATGATGATGATTTATCATCTATGAATAAGCCATCCAGAGATGCAATCTTATCCGTACCTACGCTTTTAATTTCTTGTTTAATTAATGGAATATTCGTTTTATCAGAACCCAAACAATATGAGATGCTTGCTAAAAGTATTACGCCTGTTATTGCTAAATAAGCTCCAATCATTTTGTAAAATTGTGCAAAAGACACTTGTTAACTTCCCTTACCATTAACAGCGTTTCCTCCAATAATCCTACCGTCTTCTATATGAATCAACCGGTCTGCCATGGCCATCACACGTGAATCATGGGTTGAAAAAATAAAAGTAGTCTTATCTTTTCTGTTAATTTCCTTCATCAATTCCAAAATCCCTTCACCTGTTTTATGGTCAAGATTAGCAGTAGGTTCATCCGCCAGAATAATTTTAGGATGAGTAGCCAAAGCACGCGCAATTGCTACTCTCTGACGCTGGCCACCACTTAATTGATTAGGGCGATGATGAGCAAATTTAGACAAACCAACAATGTCGAGAAATTTTACAACCCTTCTCTGACGTTCAGTAAAATCCAATTCTTTAATCTGAAGTAAGGGGTATTCCACGTTTTCTTCTGCTGATAAAACCGGAAATAGGTTAAATGTCTGAAAAATAAAGCCGATATTTCTTAATCTAAGCTCTGATAATTCATCTGGTGTTTTTCCGTTTGTATCCTGACCATTTATAAAAATTTTTCCAGTAGTTGGTATATCAATGCAGCCAATTAGATTAAGTAAAGTAGACTTTCCACTTCCTGATGGTCCTGCAATTGCTAAAAAAATACGTTCCTCAATCTCTAGGTTAATATCTTTCAATGCTTGGACATGCTGCTCACCCAACATATATTCTTTAGATACATTACTAATTTGAACAATATTCATGAGATTTATTTGATTTCAGGTTATCTTCCAAGAAAAACAATATTTTACTGGAAGGAGATTACTAATATGAACCAACAATATTTCATAAATTACCTTTTATTTCTTTATTTGACGCTGGTCCCAATAATGGGCTTTGCAACTACAATAGAAGACACAGGTACATTAGCTAAAACCATACTAGAAAAAACTGATGAAATAAGATTCCCCCGAGAAAATTTTCAAGTCGAAGTCGATATTAAAACGATTTCTCCAGGAAAAATACAGGAAGAGTACAAATATCGCGTGTTATCTAAAGGCAATGAAAATAGTATTGTCATGATAACTGAACCTGCATCTGAGCGTGGTCAAACTATACTCATGAAAGGTCGTGATCTATGGATATTTATGCCGAGTGTTTCCCAGCCCATCCGTCTATCACTTTCCCAGCGTTTAGTGGGTCAAGTTGCAAATGGCGATATTGCTCGCGCAAACTTTTCTGGTGATTATAACCCCACGCTTCTGCGCACAGAAATTATCAATAACGAAGCATATTATGTACTTGAATTGACTGCTGTCGATCGGAGCGTCACTTATCACAAAGTCGTTCTCTGGGTTCAGCAATCCAATTATTGGCCTTATCAAGCAGAATTTTATTCATTATCAAATCGCCTTCTTAAAACAAGTCGCTATGAAAATTTTGATTGGGTATTGGGTACTCAACGTCCAACTCGTCTTATCATGGAAGATGCATTAAAAAAGGGCGAGGTTTCAGTACTCGATTACTCCGAAATGGTTTTGAGGGATCTACCGGACAAAATATTCACAAAGGAATACTTAAAAAAGCTTGACTAAAAGCTGCGTTTTGAATTCGAAATATTAAATATAGATAATTATTATAGGATCTAAGCTTATGTCGCAGAACGAACAGATTAATATTAGCAAAGTTTTTAGCGAACATTTTGAAATCATCCCAGCACTTTCTGATGAATTAAAAGAAGAAACCTATCGTGTCCGCCATCATGTCTACTGTGAGGATTTAAGTTACGAATCCCAGCGTGAAAATAAGTGCGAAAGCGATGAATATGATGCAAACTCACTACATCTACTATTGAAAAGCATTAAACTTAACAAATTTATCGGTTGCACCAGATTAGTGCGTCGTTCCGCTGACAACCTATATGAATTATTACCATTTGAAAAAATTTGTAGTCACACCTTAGACTATTCAAAGATTAATAACTTATTGCGTCGAGATAATATTGCTGAAGTTTCAAGACTTGCAGTAACCTCTGATTTTCGCAGACGTAAAGGCGAAGCAGATCAGCCTGTAAGTATTTCAGATGAAGACTATGGCGCATCTCAGTATACAAATACTAGATTTCCATATGTTCCTCTAGGACTTTTTTATGGTACTGTCGAACTTGCATCGGTCAATCATATCGATATATTATTCATGCTAACCGAAAAGCGTCTTGCTTCACACTTTAGCAAACTCGGCGCTGATCTAAAGTTTATTGGAGCGCCAGTTGAGTACCATGGCTTAAGAATTCCATCAATGATTGATACAGCTCAAGTCATTAGAGATATCAAACCTTTGTTCCGACCACTTTATCAGATAATCTCGAGAAATATTCATGATAGACTTGCTGAGTTTGGCATAGATTCTAAAGAATCTCACGTTATTGATACCAATCTACAATCAAAAAATTATAATATACAGCAAAGAAGATAGATGTATAAGTTGCCATAACCTACTCATGTTCATGCTGATCGCGCAGTATAAAGTTTCATCTATTGATAAATAGAAGTATTCACCTCTATTTATTTGTCTCCTTACTACAAGAGGATTGCTGAGACCTATTATTTAAGTAATAATGTGCGCTTGCTGGATATGTAGGCCATAAATATAAGCCGAGATGGCGGAATTGGTAGACGCACGGGACTCAAAATCCCGCGATGGTGACATCATGGGGGTTCGATTCCCCCTCTCGGCACCAAATAAGCATTTCAAACAATCTAAATGTATCAAGCCCATTGAATTCTCACCTTATAAGGACTTGATCATTTCAGATAGCATTATAGAAAATCTGTACGTAGTCGATCCTGAAATATCCACAAGCACTTGATTCTATGCAGCAAAGATCTTTCTTTTGATGAGCATAACGACCAGGAATGTTAAAATAGCATCCTATTTCTGGTCGAAATGGTGATTAAAAATGC
>WBZN01000334.1_pt1 | contig 45672 bp, 34 predicted proteins | sample 5204281 | NCBI WGS metagenome assembly WBZN01 (sample SAMN12344347, study PRJNA552823) | activated sludge metagenome | biome: Activated sludge suspended growth; feature: Nitrification reactor; material: Wastewater; isolation source: activated sludge from nitrification reactor of wastewater... | reverse complement strand
ACCGCCATGCGCCCCGATGATCGCGCGGCACACGGCAAGCCCCAGTCCGGCACCGCCGGTATTGGCCTCATCGCGCCCTCGCTGGAACTTCATGAACAGCCGTTCCGGATCGCCCTGCGGCAGTCCGGACCCGTGTCCTCCACCGTCACCCTCAGCTTGCCGTCCTCCACCGCGGCGATCAGCGTGACCTGCGTGCCGGCGGGCGTGTGCCTCACCGCATTCTCGAGCAGGTTGACCAGCACCTGCGTGATCAGCGGTGCATCCACCCAGACCAGCGGCAGGTCGGCGGCGATCTCCAGGCTGTGGGGGTGGTCCTGCGAGCGGGGTTCGATGCGCGCCAGCGCCGCGCCCACCAGCTCGTCGATGGATTCCCAGCCACGGCGCAACTTCACCTGCCCCGCCTCGAAGCGCATCAAGTCGAGCACGTTGGAGATGATCTCCGACATCTCCCGCGCCTTCTGTTCGATGGAGGACGTGAGCTGGGCACGCGCCCGGGCATCGAGCTGGAGCGAGGCATCGTTGAGCGCGCTGCCCGCCCCGGCGATCACGGCCAGCGGCGTGCGCAGGTCATGGGAGATCGACGCGAGCAGGGTATTGCGCAGGCTCTCCGTCTCGACGGCCACGCGCGACAGCTCGGCTTCCTCCGCAAGCTCCGTGCGCTCGATGGCCAGCGCGATCTGCGCGGCAAAGGTTTCCAGCAGGTGACGCTGCTCGGGCAACAACAGCCGCCGCGGCTGGGAGGGCTGCGCGGCGAGTACGCCCAAGATGCGGCGCGTCCCCTTCAGCGGCAGGTACTGCGCCGGGGCGGCGGGCAGCGTATCGGTGCCAAGACCGGCCGGTGCGCCATGATCGAACACCCATTGGGCCACGGACAGGTCCGCACCGCGCAGCGATGCCGGCGATGCCTCGCCTCGCGGGTGCCGCAGCCGCCCTGCCTCGTCCGGAACCAGCACCACCGCACGGCTGGTGAAGGTCTCGGCCACGTGTTTCACCGCGACGCGCGCCAGATCCGCAAGCCCCCGCGTGGCCGCGAGTTCGCGGCTCATGCCGTACAGCAGCGCCGTGCGCCGTTCCCTCGCGCCCGCGACGCGGGTCTGTGCACGGACACTGGCCACCAGGCTCGCGATGATCAGCGTCACCGCCAGCATCACGCCAAAGGTCAGCAGGTACTGCAAGTCCACCACCGCCAGCGTGAAGCGCGGTGGCACGAAGCAGAAATCGAAGACGATGACGTTGACCAGCGCCACGAGGCTCGCGGGCCCGCGGCCGAGGCGCAGCGCGGCGATGGTGGCGCCCAGCAGGTACACCATCACGAGATTGGTGAGCGCGAAGTAGGGATACATCAGCATCGCCAGCAGCGTGCAGCCCAGCGAGATCGCAATCCCGCCCGCGTAGCGGCGCCAGCGGATGGGCGCAGGCTGCGGCCGCTCGGCCGGCCGGGAGCTGGCCGTTCCCGCCTCGCGTCGTGCGATCACCGAGACGTCGAAGCCGCCGCCGGTGCGCACCAGCTTGGTCGCGGTCGAGGGACGCCACCATGCCCGCCAGCCCACGCGCCGCGGTTCACCCACGACGATGCGGGTGATGTTGCGCAGCCGTGCGTATTCCAGCAGCGCCGCGGACGCTGAAGGCCCATCAAGCGTGACCGATTGCGCGCCCAGCGACTCCGCCAGCCGCAGCACATCGACGCGACGGTTGCGCGCCTGCTCGCCGAGCCGCAGCATGTCCGGCGTTTCCACCGTCACGACCATCCATTCGGCATCCAGCGCATCGGCGAAGCGCTTGCCCACGCGCACCAGTTGTTCGGCCTGCTCATCCAGCGCCACGGCAATCAGAAACCGGTCGCGGGCCAGCCAGGGCTTGGACAGGCGTTCACGGCCACCGTAGGCGCGCGCGGCCGCATCCACTCGATCCGCGGTTCTGCGCAGCGCCAGCTCCCGCAGCGCCAGCAGGTTGGGTTCGCGGAAGAACCGCTCGGTGGCAGTGGCAACGTGGCCAGCCGCATAGACCTTGCCGGCCTTCAACCGGGCGAGCAGGTCCGAGGGCGGCAGGTCGATGAGTTCGACCTCGTCCGCTTCGTCGAAGATGCCGTCGGGCACCGTCTCCTGCTGGCGGATGCCGGTGATGCCGGCCACGACATCGTTGAGGCTCTCCAGGTGCTGGACGTTCAGCGTGGTCCAGACATCGATGCCGGCCGCCAGCAGCTCCTGGATGTCCTGCCAGCGCTTGGCGTGGCGGGGTTTGGGATCGCCGTCCACGAGATTGGAGTGGGCGAGTTCATCGACCAGCAGCAGCTTCGGTGCCCGTCGCAGGGCGGCGTCGAGGTCGAGCTCGCGGCGCACGATGCCGCGGTAACGCACGGCCAGCATCGGCAATTGCGCAAGACCCGCCAGCAACCGCTCGGTTTCCGGCCGGCCATGCGGCTCGACGTAACCGACGACGAGGTCGGAGCCGCCCGCCTGCGCATGGCGCGCAGCCTCGAGCATCGCGTAGGTCTTGCCGACACCCGCGGAGGCGCCAAAGAAGATCTTCAACCGGCCGCGGTGCTCGAGCGCCTCGCGGCGCTGGACTTCGGACAGCAGTTGATCGGGATCGAGACGTTGGTCCGTGGCCATCAGCGGCGTCGATCGAGCTCCAGGTTCAACTCTAATACATTGACCCTCGGCTCGCCGAGGATTCCCAGCCAGGGTCCGCGCTGGTGCCGGCTGATGAGGGCCTCGACCTCCTCTCGCGCGATTCCGCGCTCGCGGGCGACGCGCCCCGCCTGGTACCGCGCGCCGGCCACGCTGATGTCGGGGTCGAGTCCGCTGGCCGATGCCGTCACCAGGTCCACAGGGATCGGGTCGGTGTTGCCGGGATCCGCCGCGCGCAGCGCGCGGGCGGCGGGCTGCACCTTGTCGATGAGCGCCGGGTTCAGCGGTCCCAGGTTGGATCCGCCCGAGGCCGTGCCGTCGTAGGGCTGCGGCGTCGTCGCGGACGGGCGACCCCAGAAGTAGCGCGGCGCGTCGAATCCCTGCCCGATGAGGGACGAGCCGACGATGTCGGGCCCGTTGCACACCAGGCTCCCCCGGGCCTGGGCCGGAAAGGCAAGCCGGGCAACCGCCCACACCGCGAGCGGATAACCCACCCCCAGCAGCAACGTCATGCCCAGCAGCAACAGCAAGGCGGTGCGGATGTTTCGCAGGATCATGTCGGCGTCCCTCAGGCAAGTCCCAGCGTGACGAGGCCCAGGTCGATCAGCTTGATGCCGGGGAATGGCGCCAGCACACCGCCCAATCCGTAGACGAGCAGGTTCCGTCGCAGCAAGGCGCCCGCCCCCAGCGGCCGGTAGCGCACGCCCTTGAGGGCGAGCGGGATGAGCAGCACGATGATCAGCGCATTGAAGATCACCGCCGACAGGATGGCCGAGGCCGGTGTGGCCAGGTGCATGATGTTCAGCGCCGCCAGCTGCGGATAGGTCGAGGCGAACGCCGCCGGGATGATGGCGAAGTACTTGGCCAGGTCATTGGCGATGCTGAAGGTGGTGAGCGAACCGCGGGTCATCAGCATCTGCTTGCCGGTTTCGACGATCTCGATGAGCTTGGTGGGGTTGGAGTCCAGGTCCACCATGTTCCCCGCCTCCTTGGCCGCCTGCGTGCCGGTGTTCATCGCCACCGCGACATCCGCCTGCGCGAGCGCCGGGGCATCGTTCGTGCCATCACCCGTCATCGCCACGAGCCGGCCTTCCGACTGGTGCTGGCGGATGAGCTTGAGCTTGGCCTCCGGCGTCGCCTCGGCGAGGAAGTCATCCACTCCGGCCTCGGCGGCAATCGCCGCCGCAGTGAGCCGGTTGTCGCCCGTGATCATGATGGTCTTGATGCCCATCTGCCGCAGGCTGGCAAAGCGATCCTTGATGCCTCCCTTGACGATGTCCTTGAGCTCGACCACCCCGAGCACGCGCGCGCCATCGGACACCACGAGCGGCGTGCTGCCCTTGCGCGCCACGGCATCGACCATCTCGCTCACCTGCCGGGGGACCGCCTGCCCCTGGGCCGAGAGATGTCGCACGATGGCATCGGCGGCGCCCTTGCGAACCTGTCGGTTGCCCAGGTCCACACCGCTCATCCGCGTCTGCGCGGAGAACGGCACGAAGGCTGCGCCCAGCCTCGCGAGGTCACGCTCCCGCAGCGAGAACTCGCGCTTCGCCAGCACGACGATGCTGCGGCCCTCGGGCGTCTCATCGGCGAGGGAGGCCAGCTGTGCCGCATCCGCCAGCTCGCGCGCCTCGACGCCCGGAGCGGGCAGGAAGGCTGCGGCCTGGCGGTTTCCCAGCGTGATCGTGCCGGTCTTGTCCAGCAGCAGCACATCCACGTCACCGGCCGCTTCCACGGCGCGGCCGGAGGTGGCGATCACATTGGCCTGCATCATGCGGCTCATGCCGGCGACGCCGATGGCAGACAGCAGGCCGCCGATGGTGGTCGGGATGAGGCAGACGAGCAGCGCGACCAAGGCGGTGATCGTGATCGGTGAACCGGCGCCCGCCACCGCGACGCTGAACAGGGAGAACGGCAGCAGGGTGAGGATGACCACCAGGAACACCAGCGTGAGTGCGACCAGCAGGATGGTGAGCGCGATCTCGTTCGGCGTCTTCTGCCGCTTCGCCCCCTCAACCATGGAAACCATGCGGTCCAGGAAGGTCTCGCCCGGATTGACCGTGATGCGCACGATCAACCAGTCCGACAGCACGCGCGTGCCGCCCGTCACCGAGGAAAAATCCCCGCCCGACTCACGGATCACCGGTGCGGATTCGCCGGTGATCGCACTTTCGTCCACCGAGGCCGCACCCTCCACCACCTCGCCATCCACGGGGATCACTTCGCCCGCGTCGACCCGCACGAGATCATCCTTCCTCAGCTCGTCAGCCTTGACGGGCGTGGTGGCACTCGATCGCGGATCCCGGCCGATGAGCTTGTGAGCCATGACCGTCTGGCGCATCGCGCGCAGCGCCGAGGCCTGCGCCCGGCTGCGCCCCTCGGCCAGGCTTTCCGCGAAGTTCGCGAACAGCACGGTGAAGGCCAGCCACACCGTGACGGCTCCGATGAACAGCGATGGCGCCTCGCCATGTCCCCCGAGCGACTGCAGGAACATCACCGCCGTGAACAGCGTGCCGAGGAAGACCACGAACATCACGGGGTTGCGCCACTGCACGCGTGGATCCAGCTTTCGCAACGAATCGCGCAACGCCGGGATCACGAGTGTACGGTCCAGCAGTGGCAGGGAGGCTCGGGACATGGGATCGATCCTCAGTGGGCCAGCAGCAGGTAATGCTCGACCACGGGACCCAGCGCCAGCGCCGGTACGTAGTTCAGCACGCCGATGAGCAGGATGGTGCCGAGGAGGAGCGAGACGAACAGCGGTCCGTGGGTGGGCATGGTGCCTTCGGTGACCGGGATGCGCTTCTTGGCGGCGAGCGAACCGGCGATGGCCAGCGTCGCCACGATGGGCCAGAAGCGCCCGATCCACATCACGATGCCCAGCGCGAGGTTGTAGAACGGCGTATTGGCGGACAGGCCGCAGAAGCAGCTGCCGTTGTTGTTGCCGGCCGAGGTGAAGGCATACAGGATCTCGCTGAAGCCATGCGCCCCGGGATTCGCAACGCCCGCTACTCCCGCGCCCGACGTCACGCCGGCCGCGGTGCCCAGCAGCACCACGAACGGCGTGACGAGGATGAACACCGAGGCCAGCTTCATCTCGCGCGACTCGATCTTCTTGCCCAGGTACTCCGGAGTACGACCGATCATGAGGCCGGCGATGAACACGCCGAGGATGGCGAAGACCAGGATGGTGTACAGGCCGGTGCCGACGCCGCCGGGCACGAGCTCACCGAATTGCATCAGCAGCAAGGGCGCGAACCCGCCCATGGGCGTGAAGGAGTCGTGCATGGCATCGACGGCGCCGGTGGAGGTCGCCGTCGTGGCGGCGGCGAACAGCGTGGAAGCGGTGATGCCGAAGCGCACCTCCTTGCCTTCCATGTTGCCGCCCGGCTGCAGGACACCGGCGGTGGCATCGATGCCGGCCGCTCCCAGCCGGGGGTTGCCCCCCTGTTCGGACAGGAACGCGACGTTCGCGAGCAGGGCGAACAGGATCAGCATGCCGATCATCAGTGCCCGCCCCTGCCGCCCATCGCCCACCATCCGCCCGAAGGTCACGGTGAGCGCAAAGGGGATCAGCAGCATCGAGATGATCTCGAGGAGATTCGTGAGCGGCGTCGGATTTTCGAAAGGGTGCGCGGAATTCGCATTGAAGAAGCCACCGCCGTTGGTGCCCAGTTCCTTGATGGCCTCCTGCGAGGCCACCGGCCCCATGGGCAAGGTCTGCGGGTGCGTGGCCAGCGTCCGCACCTCACGGTAGTCATCGAAATTCTGGATCACGCCCTGGCCCGCGAGCACCAGCGCGAACACGAAGGACAGCGGCAGCAGCAGGTAGAGGGTGGCGCGGGTCACATCCACCCAGAAGTTTCCGATGTTGCGAGTCGTCGCCCGCGCAAAGCCCCGCACCAGCGCCATCGCAACAGCGATGCCAGTGGCTGCGGACAGAAAATTCTGCACCACGAGGCCCGCCATCTGAGTGGCGTAGCCCAGGGTGGATTCGCCGGCATATCCCTGCCAGTTGGTGTTGGTGACGAAGCTCACGGCGGTGTTGAAGGCGGAATCCGCGCCGACGGCGGTGAACTTCCGCGGGTTCAGCGGCAACAGCGCCTGCAGGCGTTGCAGCGCGTACACGAGCAGGGCTCCACCGGTGTTGAACACGAGCAGCGCGAACGCGTAACGTGGCCATGCCATCTCCTCGCCCGCCTCCACGCCGCACAGCCGGTACAGGCCGCGTTCCAGGCCACCGGCCAGGCGCGCCGGCACATGAGGCTCGCCTTGCATCACGCGCGCGATGTAGGCGCCCAGGGGCCATGCCAGCATCGCAAGGATGGCGATGAGGAATCCCAGCAACAGCTCGAAGCGCAGCAGTGCATTCATGATCAGAATCGTTCGGCATTGAACAAGGCGTACAGGAGATAAAAGAAGACCAGCATCGCGAGCAGCCCGCCGGCTGCGTAGAACAGGCTCATGTGCCCTCCTCGCCACGATCGAGCAGGACGACCAGGCCCGCCGTCACGAGAACCAGCGCCATCAGTATCGACAGGTACATGAGATCGGCCATGGCTCCTCCAGCGGCGTTTCCTGGAGCATCAGCCTAGGCCGGACCGCATGAGGATGCTGTGAGAAAATCTTGCGCGCTGCGGGCGCAGTTCACGCAGATGTACAGCCTGCCTGCCTCCAGGGCCGCGCTGCCGCCCGTGGAGAGGCTGCCTCGGTATCGGCCCTATGCGGGGCCGCCGCCGGTGAGGTGAATCAGGGCAGCGTTCCGCGGCTAAGCACGTGCCTTCTCGGCCGACCCTTCGAGCCCTGCGCGCAGACGCCTGCCAGGTGGCGGCAGCATGTCGAAAACGGAATCGATGCTGCAATACTGGTAGTAGCCCAGACGCGCGATCGGCCGGATGCGCGCAATGTCGATCTTGCCGTGATCCAGGAACCGGTCATCGATGTGGACCGCCACCACGCGACCCATGACGATGTCCACGGTACCCATGGGAGATGAGCCGGGAACCCGGATCGTCTGGAGATATCGACATTCGAAGTGGATGGGCGATGCCGCGACGCGCGGAGGCTTGACCTTCAGGGACGCAATTTTCGCAAGCCCCGCTCGTTCGAACTCGTCGACCTCCGGCCCGTACTCCTCGGAGGTCAGGTTGACAGCCTCGCGCAAGTCCCAGGTCGCCATGTTCCAGACGAACTCACCGGTCTCCTCGGCGTTGCGTACCGAATCCTTGGGTCCGCCCGTCGACTTCTGGTTCCCGATGAACAGCACCGTCGGCGGATCGAAGGTGACGTTCTGGAACTGGCTGTAGGGGGCGAGGTTATCGACTCCGTCGACGCTCGTGGTCGAGATCCAGCCAATGGGCCGGGGCACGACGCATGACTTGAAGGGATCGTACGGCAATCCATGGGAGGTCACGCCCGGCTCGTAGTACATAGCTTCCTCGTAGAACTGATGGCAGGGAAAAAGCGCCAGCCGGAATATTAAGGTGACACGGCGTATTCATCCAACCTGAACAACTCCTCCACCAGCTTCGCCCTGTTCGTCAGCACGGCTCGCTGGTTGAGATAACCCTTGTCGGTGATCTCGTGCGCCTCGGCCTGGGGTGGCACCTTCAGCAGCACGAAACGACTGATACGGGTGCTGGAGCCCGAGGACGACCGATTGAGATCCGCAATGCCTCTCGCGATACGCTCGACCAGGGCCGGATGATCATGAAACTCATTCTCTGCAACCCCGGCAGGCAAGAGGGAACGACACGCCGGCCCATTGGGAAACAGCAGCAGTCCGATCTCATCGCGATCGTGACCAGCGATCACCGCATCCTGGACCAGAGGCCGCAAGGCATCGATCACCGCCAGCCGCAGTGCTCCCACCTGAACCCAGGTGCCCGACAGCAGCTTGAAATTCTCGGAAGTCCGGCCGTCGAACAGGATGCCGAGTTGGGGGTTCTCGGGATCCACGAACCGCCCGGCATCCCCCATGCGGTAGAAACCTCGCTCATCGAAGGCCCTGGCGCTGCCTTCCGGATCGCGCCAGTACCCGGTCATGACGTTGGGCCCCTTCACCCGCAATTCCAGCTTGTCGCTGTCGGGAACCATCCGGATTTCCGTACCCGGGAGCGGCAAGCCGATATTGGCCGACACGGAATTCACGAAGTACGTAGCGGTGGCACAGGGCGCGGTCTCGGTGGATCCCCAGCCGGCGAGCAGCGGTACTTCGCGCCCGCTCTCGGCTCGTGCCAGCTGCTGAAGGCGGTCCGCCGTCGACTGTGGTAGCGCCGCGGCGGCGGTGAACAGGAATTCGAGTCGCCGGAAGAAGGAGCGGCGCAGGTCCGCATCGGACTCGAGATGCGGCAGAAGGGCTTCATAGCCTGCGGGCACGTTGAAGTACACCGTCGGCGAATGCTCCTTGAGATTCTCGACGGTCTGGCCGATCAGCGCGGGCACCGGCTTGCCGGCGTCGATGAGGAAGGTACCGCCGTGGTGGAGGGCGAGATTGAAGGTGAAATTCCCACCGAAGGTGTGATTCCACGGCAGCCAGTCAACCAGTGTCTGATGAGCGCGTGACAGGCCCGGCCAGATGCGGGCCAGCGCCGCCTGATTCGAGCAGAGCATCCGATGTGTGTTCGGTATGCCCTTCGGCTTGGCGGTCGAGCCGGAGGTGAACAGGAGCTTGGCCACCGTGTCCGGGCCGACCGTCGCTTCGGCGGCCTCCAGATCCCGAGCGCCGCAAGCAGGCAGGCGATCGAGTTCATCGAGGGCGACGGAGCGAGTCACGAGGTCCTCGATTGCCTTGGCGGCCGGCACTGCGGCCTCCCCCATCGCCCGCACCAGCAACGCAGGCGTCGCCAGGCTCGTCACGTGTCGAAGGCGCGCAAAATCCCCGGACGCCGCCGCATAGGCCATCGACACGGGGCAAGCCGGGACACCCACGCGCATGGCCGCCAGCGCAATTTCCGCATGCGCGATGCTGTTGGGCGCCAGGATCATCACCGGGCGTTCCGGGTTGCAGCCGGCGGCCAGCAAGCGCGACCCCAGCGCCGCGGTCCGTTCCCATACCTCACCATAGGTCCGGTATCGCCACTGGCCACCCACCCGTTCGCCCAGGAACGTGGCGGTGGGGGTGCGTTGCGCCCAGCCCTTCAGCAACTCGCCCAGCGTGCCGGCGGCGGCTGGCAGGGGAATCCGGCTGCGCAGCCACCATTCGCCATCCTGGAACCGAGCCTCGATGTCCACCGGCGCGAACAGTTCCTGCGGATCAAGTGGCACGGCTGGCAGGTCCTCGCTCAGTAAGTCTCGATGTGCAATCGCCCGGACTCGAGCAACTGCCGCTTGGTCGCGGGCCAATCCATGCCGGCATTCTCGCAGGCAAACTGGAAGGCCTCCAGCACGCCCGATTCCATCGACTTCAGGCCGCACACGTAGACATAGCAGTCCGTGTCCTTCAGCAGCGCCGCGACATCCTGCCCGCGCTCGCGGATCAGGTCCTGCACATAGCGCCGCGGCAGTTGGGGATCGCGGGAAAAGGCCAGGTTGATGTCGATGAACGAGGTGGGCAGCTTCTTCAGTGGCCCGAAGTATGGCAACTCTCCGGGCGCACGCGCGCCGAAGAACAGCATGAGCTTGCCGCCTTCGTTGAGCGGAATGCGCCGGCGTCGCCGCTCGGTCATCGCCCGCATCGGCGCAGAACCCGTTCCCGTGCAGATCATCAGCAGCGATGAACCCGGGTGGTCCGGCATGAGGAAGGTGCTACCGTAGGGGCCTGTGACCTGCACGGTATCGCCGATGGCGAGATCGCACAGGTAGTTCGACGCAACGCCGACCACCGCCTGACCCTGGTGATCCTCGGTGACGCGCTTCACCGTCAACGCCACGTTGTTGTAGCCCGGCCGCTCTCCCTCGCGGGGACTGGCGACCGAATACAGCCGGATGAAATGCGGCCTTCCTTGCGCATCCTTCCCGGGCGGCAATATGCCGATGGTCTGGCCTTCGAGGACCGGGAAATGCGCCGCGCCGAAATCCAGCACGATGTGCCGGACATCGGCACTGGCTCCCGGCTCGGTGATACGCAGATTCCCGGCAATCCTCGCCTGGATGGGCCGGGAAACCGTGTAGAGGTTGACAACCGGTGTGGCCGCGCTGTGCGGCGCCTTGACGATGCCGCCCTCGCCCTTTCGTGCCTCCGCCGTCTGACGCTCAACCTCTTCGGGTACACCCGACGGCGCGGCCTTTTCGAACGGCTCCTGCGCCGGCAACGAGTCCCATCCGAACTGATCCTCGATCGAGTACGCCTTTTCCTTCGCCACCATGCGCCAGTTGTCGATCGCCCCCGTGGGACAGGGCGGGATGCAGGCCTGGCAACTGCCACACACCTCGAACCGCACCACGTAGTTGCGGTCATCGTGGGTGATCGCCCCGATTGGACAAGTCGCCTCGCAGGTATTGCACCGGATGCAGATCTCCGGATCGATCAGGTGCTGGCGTGCGAGCGGCGCGCTTTCCGGGGACGTGGCCATGGATCCCTTCAGTTGAAGCGCACGTACTCGAAGTCGACGGACTGCTTGTTGATGCCCACCGCGGGCGGTGCAATCCAGTTGGCATACTTGCCAGGCGCGTTGACGCGGCCCATCAGCGAGGCCACGAAGGCGCGATCCTCGTGCGTCGGCAGCCATTCACGCTCATGGGCCGCCCAGGCGGAGTCACTGATGACTTCGCCGGCGGGTGAGACCTTGATGTTGGCGAAGCTGCCGATCTTGCGATTGAACGCCTTGTGAGGTGCGGCCAGCCGGAACGGAATGCCGGCTTTCTCGATGATCTTGTTCCAGCGGCCGACACCGCCGATGGAGTCCTTGATGAAGTCATCGCGCAGGCGCTCGTTGAGCGAGGACAGCGCGCTCACCTGCTTCTCGACGAGCCGCCCACCCTGCACCTCGAGGATGGGGTAGTTCGCGCCCTGCAGGACATGATCATCTGTCAATTTCGTCTCCTCGTAGCGACCTTTGAGTCCGCTCGAATAGAAGATCGCCGCGTTGGAGGACTGGTCTGCCCCGAACAGATCGATGGTGACACTGAAGTGGAAGTTCAGGTACCGCTGGATGGTGGGCAGGTCGATGACCCCGGCCGCCCGGAGCTTGGTGACATCATCGGTCTTCAGTTCGTTCATCATCTGGCAGGTGCGCTGGATGATGCGGCCCACGCCGGTCTCGCCCACGAACATGTGATGGGCTTCTTCGGTGAGCATGAACTTCGTGGTCCGCGCCAGCGGCTCGAAACCTGACTCGGCCAGTGCGCAGAGCTGGAACTTGCCGTCCCGGTCGGTGAAGTAGGTGAACATGAAGAAGGCCAGCCAGTCGGGGGTCTTCTCGTTGAAGGCGCCCAGGATGCGCGGGTTGTCGGCATCCCCTGAGCGGCGCTCGAGCAGCGCCTCGGCTTCCTCACGGCCGTCACGGCCGAAGTAGCGGTGCAACAGATACACCATGGCCCACAGATGCCGGCCCTCCTCCACGTTCACCTGGAACAGGTTGCGCAGGTCGTAAAGCGAAGGCGCCGTCATTCCCAGGTGCCGTTGCTGTTCCACCGACGCAGGCTCGGTGTCGCCCTGGGTCACGATGATGCGACGCAGGTTGGCGCGATGCTCACCGGGCACGTCCTGCCAGGCAGCCTCACCCTTGTGCTCACCGAAGTTGACCTTGTAGTTGGGGTCCGCCTGATTGAGGAAAATGCCCCAGCGGTACTCGGGCATCTTCACGTAACCGAACTGCGCCCAGCCATCCCGGTCGACGCTCACGGCGGTGCGCAGGTAGACATCGAAGTTGCTCGACGCGTCCGGTCCCATCTCGCCCCACCAGTTGAGGAAGCCCGGCTGCCAGTGCTCCAGCGCCCGCTGCAGGGTCTTGTCCTCGGCGAGGTTGACGTTGTTCGGAATGCGTTCCTGATAGTTGATGTTCATCGGTGCCTCACACCCGTTCCCAGTTGAATCGGGCCTTGGTGCCCGTGCCATATACCTTCAATGCGCCATGCGTGCCCACCGCGTTCGGTCGGATGAAGATCCAGTTCTGCCAGGCCGACAGTCGGCCGAACACGCGGGTCTCCATCGTCTCCGGCCCGCCAAATCGCAGGCTCGCCTCCATGCCGGTCAAGGCATCGGGCGACAGGCTGACCCGCTCCTCGAGGACCAGGCGCACTTCATCCGCCCAGTCGATGTCATCCAGCGCTGCCGTGACCAGTCCGAGTTGAGCGGCTTCGCGCGGCGCGATCGGCTGTCCGACCCGGCTTCGCAGCGGATCGATGCAGGCAGATTCACCGTAGAAGCGGCTGTCGATGCGCGACTGTTGGTCCACGCGGGGATAGACCCCGAAGTTCATCTCGTCAAGCGTAAGGGACGGTGCGTCCTTCGCGGCATCGGCCATGTAGATGCGGTCGGTGGCCAGCGCCAGCTCGAGCAGCGTTCCGGCAAAGCAGGAACCCGGCTCGACGAGCGCAATCAGGGTTCGCGAGCTGACTTCCAGTCGCGCCAGCGTCCGGCGCAGCATGCCCAGTGTTTCGCGAACGAACCAGTGACTGGCGTGGGCGCGCAGCGCCGCATCGGCCTGCAACACCAACGCCGCATCGCCTTGCGTGCGGATGACCCACAACCCGAGGTCGCGGAAGTTGGTCCGCAGCAGGAGGATCGCATCGTCGAGCTCGCGCGCCATCTGCAGCGGCCACCACGCGTCGCCCGCCGAGAGGATGGCGTCCGTCTCGCGGGGAACCGGCTTCGAAGGCGCTCGCACGGTCAAGGTGGCGCGACGCTGGTCGGGCTGCACCTGCACGTCGACGAACTCGTAGTGAATACCCTGCGCATCGATCCTGGGGTTCAGTGCATTGAACTTGATGCCCGAACCTGCCTTGGGACGATCACTCCCCTTGGCCAGTGCCGCAGCCCGTCCTGCAATGTACGCCTTGAACTGCTGTGGCTTGGCCACCGAGTCCACCAGGCGCCAGTCCACGGCGCGCTGGCCACGCACGCCTTCGGTGGTCGTGCAGAAGATATCGGCGTGGTCCCGGCGGACCTTTCGCTTGTCGGTCAGGCGCGTAAGGCCTCCCGTGCCGGGCAGCACGCCCAGCAGCGGGACTTCGGGCAGGCTCACCGCGGAGGAGCGGTCATCCACCAGCACGATTTCATCGCAGGCCAGCGCGAGCTCATACCCGCCGCCGGCCGTCGTGCCGTTGCACGCCGCAATGAACTTCAATCCCGAATGCCGGCTCGAGTCCTCGATGCCATTGCGCGTCTCGTTGGTGAACTTGCAGAAGTTGACCTTCCACGCGTGACTCGACAGCCCCAGCATGAAGATGTTGGCGCCCGAGCAGAAGATGCGATCCTTCGCGCTGGTCATGACGACGGCACCCACTTCCGGGTGCTCGAAGCGGATGCGCTGCAGGGCATCGTGCAGTTCGATGTCCACGCCCAGGTCGTAGGAGTTGAGCTTGAGCTTATAGCCTGGCCGTAATCCGCCATCCTCCGCCGTGTCCATGATCAGCGTGGCGATATTGCCCTCGACCTTCAGGCGCCAGTGGCGGTAGCGGGACGGCTCGGTCTGATAGCTCACCCACTCGTCGGCAGCGTCCTGCGCAGGCAGGTTTTCGGCCGGATCGGCCATGATAACTCTCCTTTCGAAAAACTCAGGCTTTCAGGATCTGTTCGTGGCAGCGCGGAGTTGCGCGAGTGCCGCATCGACGCTCAGGCCAGCGGTGTCCACGCTCACATCGGCCTTGAGATACTCCGCTTCGCGGGTCTTCAGCAGGCGCTTCAATTCCTGCATGGCTTCGCTCGAGTGCGCCATCGGCCGCAAATCGCCCTGCGCGATCACGCGGTCCATGTGTTCCTCGGGGCTCGCGCGCAGCCAGACGGTGAAACACCTGCCCAGCAGCCGATCGAAGGTCTCGGGTTCGCCGACGATGCCTCCGCCCACGGCGATGACCACGCGCGGCATGTCCGAGATGATGCGCTCGAGACAACGGCGCTCGAGCTGGCGGAACCCCGTCTGACCATACATCGAGAACAGTTCGGTCAGGGGCAATCCGGCCTCACGCTCGATTTCCTTGTCCAGCTCGATGAACGGCACGTTGAGCTCACGCGCGTATCGCTCACCCAGCGTGGACTTGCCGGCGCCGCGCAAACCGATCAACGCGATGCGCTCACGGCGGGCGGCGCTTTCCGGTCCGACCTCGCGGGCCAGCCGGATGAGCATCTCCTCGATGCGATGGCCCGGAACCTGTCGCAGGAAACGGCGCACCAGCCGCTCGGTGAGCGCCTCGTGTTCGGAGGAAAGCAACTCGGGCAGCGACGTGCCGAGCGCTTCGGCGACCCTGCGGAGCAGCACGATGGAGATATTGCCCTCGCCGGCTTCGAGCTGTCCCAAGTAGCGCTCCGAGACATCCGCCACCGAGGCGAGGCGCTTGCGCGTGAATTGGGCGCGCTCGCGGTACGCTCTCACCCGCGAACCCAGGGACTCCAGGAATTCGCGCTCAGCACGGGCGCCGTTATCGGCAGCCGGGGCTTTCGTAGAGGGCATGGGCATGAATGAAATATATGGCTCCCAAGTAGCGCGATCAAGAATTATTTTGCTGATTTGCCGTTACAAGCCTTCAAAATTCGGCGGACTGGCAAGGAATCTCATATTAAGTTCTTTGATTTCATGGCATTGAATTGTATTACCTTATAGTTCTATCGATGCAAGAAGCCAGCAATATCTTGCGTCTCCTGGGCGCATAGGGTAAGAAGTACCCAAAGGGGGGACAAGATGCCGGCACGCGACCCATTCGTTTCAAGGGCTTTCGAAGTCATTCGCTGTGCAGGACAGGCGAGGCGCTGACCGATGCCGAGTCTGAGCACGGCCGATCACACCCTCTCTCCTCCCCGCCTGATGTTCCCGGCCAACTACAACGCCGCGCACGATCTGCTGTTTCGAAATCTCGAGGTCGGCCGCGCCGGCAAGCTCGCCTATGTCGACGATGAGTCCTCGATCACCTACGGCGAACTGGAGCGGCGCACGGCCAGCGCGGCACATGCGCTCAAGAGCTTAGGGTTGCAGCGCGAGCAGCGCGTGCTGTTGTGCCTGCAGGACAGCATCGACTTTCCCGTGGCATTCCTGGGCGCCATTCGCGCAGGATTGGTTCCGATCGCTGTCAATACCCTGCTGACGCAGCAGGATTATCTGTTCATGATGAACGATTGCCGCGCGACGGTTGCCATCGTGTCGGCCGCACTGCTCCCCTTGTTCGAATCGGCGCGCGAGCGGTGCCCCGCGCTCCGGCATGTCATCGTTTCAGGCAATCCGCAGCATCCCGACTCGCTCCCGGCGCTTCTCGCCGGGCACGATCGCGCGTTCGAATCCGTCGATACCCATGCGGATGAACCGTGTTTCTGGCTGTACTCCTCCGGATCGACCGGCTCGCCGAAGGGAACGGTCCATGCGCATGCGAGCCTCGCCTTCACGGCCGAACTCTACGGCCGCGCCGTGGCTGGCTACCAGGAAAGCGATGTGTGCTTCTCCGCCGCCAAGCTGTTCTTCGCTTACGGCCTGGGCAACGCATTGACCTTTCCCCTCTCGGTCGGCGCAACCACCGTGCTCATGGCGGAGCGAGCCACGCCGGCCGCCGTCTTCCAGAGATTCCAGAAGCATCGACCAACGGTGTTCGGCGGCGTCCCGACGCTGTATGCCTCCATGCTCGCGTCCCCGGATCTGCCGCGACCCGGCCCGGACCACCTGCGCCTGTGCATCTCCGCGGGCGAACCGCTGCCGGCGGCCATCGGGCAGCGCTGGCGCGACCATTTTGGCGTGGACATCCTCGATGGCATCGGCTCCACCGAAATGCTGCACATCTTCCTCAGCAACCGCCCTGGCGCCGTGGAGTATGGAACCACGGGCAAACCCGTGCCTGGATACGAGGTCCGGCTGGTCGACGAGGAAGGAGCGCCGGTGCCTGCGGGTGAACAAGGCGAACTGCAGGTTCGCGGCCCCAGCAGCGCGCTGCACTACTGGAACAACCGGGAGCGCTCGCGCAATACCTTCCTCGGCCCCTGGACCCGGAGCGGTGACAAGTTCGTGGCCCGGGACGACGGCGCGCATGTCTACGCGGGGCGCAGCGATGACATGCTCAAGGTCAGCGGCATCTACGTCTCACCAGCCGAGATCGAGTCCACCCTGGTCACCCACCCCGCTGTGCTCGAAGCCGCGGTGGTGGGCCGCGAGGATGCGGATGGGTTGATCAAGCCGATGGCCTTCGTCGTATTGAAGGATGCCTCGGCCGGAACTGAACTCCTGGCCGGTGAGCTGAAGGCGCACCTCAAGTCGCTCCTAGCGCCCTACAAGTATCCCCGCTGGTTCGAGTTCCGCCAGGAACTGCCGAAGACGGCCACGGGCAAGATCCAGCGCTTCAGGTTGCGCGATGAACTGGAAGGGGAGAAATAGGTTGCGCCGCATTCGGCGCTACCAAAAGATCTTGAGGTGTTCGCAGTTCCCAGCATGACGCGGCCAAGTCGGCTACCATGCGCAATCTCTTGGAAATGCCGCATCAACCTGCCGGCTCGCTGCCTACACCCTTGACCGGGAGACGTCGGATGCGGATGTAGCGCTCGGTCACGCTGACGACCGCACCCAAGACCAACGAATCGGCTATGTCTGGCCAGATTCTCAGCAGCAACTGGGCGAGATTGAAGCCGTTCAGCCCTTCCTGACGAATCCGCACCACTGACGGGACGCGCTCGCCGGAGACAGCGAGCAACGCATGGAAATCGGCGTCCAGCGTACATACCACACGCTGGTCAATACGTGCGCGGTCCAGAATGATCTGATCAGGAGCTTCTTGGAGTCCGATATCGCGGACGTGCTTCACATCCCAACCGGCGTCAGTCAATATCAGACCTGCCGAGTGGGCGATGCCTTGGTCGAGCAATACCCGGGTCATGCTGCCGCGACGGGCAACACTTGATCATCCAGATTGAGGGCCGCGAATTCCAGCGCCTGAATTACATCCTCCGGCTCCAACTCCGGGTACTCGCGCAGCAAATCGGAACGGTCCGGGTAAAGAGCTACGGCCGCCACGACGCGGCGAACCGTCAGCCGCATTCCACGGATACAGGGCTGCCCGTTCATGATCTGGGGGTCAACTGTTATGCGATCCAGCCTGTTCATGGAGGCACTTTGCCCCTTCGCGGCAACCAAGGCAAGCCACCGATGTTCACATGCTCTTGCGACAGGATCTCAGGTACTCCTTTTGGTCAAGATTCGAATCTCGGCCGACGGGAACCGCGCCCCCCGCTCAGCAACCTAACGTAATTCGGCCCGAACGCCTGACCGCACACCCAACTCCGACGCCTCCTCAGCGCCACGATCCTGTGCCGGACAAGTCCAGCTCGACGCATCGGATATCGAACCTGCGCCACGGTATCGTGCCAGCCCGGGAAAAGGACACAGCGGCATCGTGCGCACAACCTTGTCGCTTTCGTCGCTTTCAAACTGTGTCGCGATGATCTGCACGGGAGCCTTCCCCTGCTCCACCCAGCGCTCGAGCGCCAGCAAGACATCGTGATCGGCATCCACCTTGGCCCCGGGCCTCGACCATCGCTGCCCAAACGCATTAGGGCCTGGCCCGCCATTGCAGTGCTGCATGCCGGGAGCCATGAACAACACCGCGTCCTTCTTCAGCGCCTCGTAGCCGCCGCGCCGCCGGGCCAGCGCCCGGTAGTACTGGATGGTCCGGTAGGGGGTGATCAAGCCGTCACTGTAGCCGTGGTACATCAGCAGCTTCTTGCCGCGCTGGAGAAAATGGTCGATCTCCGCGGTCTTGCGCGAACTCGTACCTGATTCGGTCTGCCGAACGATATGTTCGAAAGTCTGTGTCGGGATTACCGCGTGCAGCGAATCACCGCCGCTGCCCGGGAGCTTTTCGAACCGGATCCCGGGCGTCACCAGGGGATCGAACGAAGGCGCTCCACCATACACCAGGTTTGCAATCGTCTGGGACACCCAGAACCAGCCCACGGGTTGCTTCGCCGGGCTGGCTGACCAGGGGTTCCGTCCGGTGAGCGTGCTGGCGGGCGCAGGAAAACCCAGCCACATCTTCAGGTCGGCATCCGCATCGCTGATCGAGAAGGACGGGAACACCGGCGTTCCCACAGGATCCGCGATCGCGCTGAAGATGATCTTCAGCGACTCGACCTGCTGCGGAGTGAAGCACTCCTCGCTCCTGGTCACGGCGGAACAAGCAGGCAGATCACGCTGGAAATCGAATTGACACGCGGCCGGGTTCTGGATGAGACCATCCTTCACTCCGTCGACCGAATCGCAATGCTCGCGGACCTTGCGCCCGAGCAACTCGAATTGGCGAACCGAGATGTCTGCTTCATGACTGCGTAGCTGCGCCTGGATGCCAACCAGCGTCGTGATCATCTCGTTGGGCTCATCGAAGTATGGGGCTCCCACGATGATGCCGTCATAGTCATCAGGGTATCGGGTGGCTTCGACCATGCCCTCTCGGCCACCATCCGAGCACCCGGTGAAGTAGGACTTGCGGATGCTTTTCGCCCCATAGGCACGACGCACGAATTGTTTGCCCAAGCCCGTGAGCGTGTGCACCGCCCGGAACTGGAAGTCGTCGATCGCGTCCGCATCGGGCTTGCCCGGCGCCGCGATGGCCCAACTCGCATCGACAGCTTCCGGAAGGTCGCCCGGCGCGGGCTGGTTTACATGGCCATCATCCGTTGCCCAGACCGTGTAACCTTTCTCGATTCCGGGGAAATCGGCAATCACCTCGCCACAGTTGTAACCGCAGCCCAGGAACAGGAATTTTCCATTCCATGCACTTTCGGACGGCAGTGCCGCGGCGAAGTGCGCCTTCTTTCCCGTGGCGGGATTCGTGACGAACGAACCGGTGACCAGGCAATAGCCCGGCGAATCCCCGCGGCCTGAAACGCTTTCAACCCCGCCTGCAATGTTCTTTCGCACCTGGAGGCCGCCGGCGAACTCAAAGAAGTTGACGATGGGCTCGATCTGCAGGGCGGCGGGCAACGCGGATCGCAAATGCGCCGCAGAACAGAAGTTGTCGGCCGCGCGCACGGGCAGGCTTACAGCGAGCGACACCAGCCAGGCGGGAAGCAGATACCGAACTGCGTCGTTCATGTTGAACCAGAACCCAGCCCGCTTCATGGTGCAGCAATGACCGCGACGGGATCAGGCCGGCACGGCTGGCCTATCAACTCGCCGCAGCGTCGCGCCGGCCGTGGAATGGCCTCATCCTTCAGCACGTCCAGTACGACCCTCGAGGGATGCGCAGGATCGTGCCAAAGGACCAATGGAGATGACACCGGATCGTAAGAGAACGAGTAGTCGCCGGTATTGCTGGGCGCTTCGATCCAGATTCGAAGCCGCGAACCTTTCCTGAAGGCGTACGAAAAACGATTGATCTCGACCCGGGCGAGCACCGGCGTGTCCGCCGGCAAGGGCGCCAGATCGCTGGCCATGTTGTTGCGCACGGGACGACTGGCGGTCGAACGGGCAACATCAAACGCCCTGTTCGACAGGCGCAGCCAGCCTCGCTGCACGTACATCTCCTCACCACCCGGCAACACCGCGGTCACGGTCACCTGAAGGTCGGCATCCGAGGCCACCTTCGAGGAGATCCACAAATCCACGCTCGCGGCTCCATAGGTGACCAGGTCACGCCCGAAAGGCTGCGAGGTGAACACCAGTGACCCCTCTTTCCAGCCTGTCGGCTGTGAGCCCCAGTCGTCTCGACCGACCGATGCACCGGGGGACGGATACATGAACCCCTGCTCTGGCCCCGACGCCGTGCCGCCCTCCAGCAGTTGTCCATCGTGAGCCAATGCAAAGCTGATAGAGGTGACTGGTGGCCGGATGGTCGGGCGCTCCACGATGAAATTCGGCGTTGCAGATCGCTGTCTTGCCGCCTCCAGCTCCTCCTCCTCAGGATTGGCGGGCTGATTCCACGCACCACCCGCCTCCTGCCACACCTGAAGTCGCGCCGTGGTCTCGAAGCCATTCTGCCGGCCCTTCACGAAGTGATCGAAGAACCGCACCAGCGCTTTGCGGAACTCGAGCGAGGCATACATGCCGTGGTCGCCGTTCGTATCGATCATCCACAGCAGCTTCGGGTCAACGCTCTCCTGGTAGTAACCGCCCCGGGACGTCGTGTCCCAGTCCTGGAACGCGGTCATGGAGAGCACCGGGACATTGATCAGGTGCGTGCGCCGCGCCACGGCCCGCTGTTCGAGGAAATCATCGTTCAGCGGATGCTGCAGCACCAGCCTGCCGGGTGACCCGGCATCCAGCAATTTGAGATTTCTCTCGAGTTGCTCGAGACAGCGCGTGTCGTGTTCGGCTTCGGCGGTCTCGCGAACTCCACGCCATTGCTCCGGGATGTACAGCGCTCCCCATTCCGAGATCATCGAAGGCTGGGGCACTCCTCCCGGAGCATAGGAATCCGCCCGTGGATCCGCGATGACCAACCCTGGCGCAATGGCCTTCAGGTGCGGCGGCCTGAACGAGGCCGTCCAGAGCTGCGACATCCCGGCCCAGGACCAGCTGTACATGCCAACGGAGCCCGTGGACCATGGCTGGCTGGCCGCGAACTCCACGGCATCGTAGCCATCCTGCCCGTAGAGGGGCCGCAGCCAGTCGAACGAATCCCCCGTCGAGCATCCCGTCGATCTGGCGTTGACCCCGAAGATCGCATACCCCGCACCCAGCAACTGCTTCTCGATGTCGCGCGGATAGTTCACGTGGCCAGCCAGATACCCCGCTCCGCCGATCGAGCCCGGGCTGTAGCCGCTGTACACCACGAGGGTTGGAAATGGTCCACGACCCGCCGGCAGCAGCACGCTGTAGTGCAGGTCCTGGCCATCGCGGGTCTTGAGGTAGCCGGTCAGGCGCCTGGCCCAGAAGGGCCGCAGCTCAACGGCATCGGGAGCGGCGATGGATTTCCCGGCAGCGCCGACTGCGTTGCCCGTCGCCGGTACCCCCACAATCGCGCTCGAGAGGACCAGGCCCGCGCCCGCAAGAGCACGGAGACTCCCGAGGGTCAGCCGCGTTCGGTGCTCATGGCGCATGTTTGTCCCTGGCGTCGATGACGACCTGCCCATCCAGAATCGCGAGCTCGACACGAATGTCCTTGATACGTTCGGCGGGAATCGTGAGCGGATCGTCCGACACCACGATCAGGTCGGCCAGCTTCCCCGGTTCAATGGACCCCTTCATCTTCTCTTCGAATCCCGACCAGGCCGCATCGATGGTATAGCCCCTGATCGCCTCCTTGATCGTGATCGCCTCGCCGGGTCCATTCAAGGAGCCGTCGCGGGTCCTGCGCGTCACCATCGCCCCCATGCTGAAGAAAGGGTTGGTCGACTCGGGCATGGAGCCCAACGAATCCGAGTTACCCGGCGGTCGCAGGCCCTGATCCAGCAGGGTTCTGTAGATGAAGGGCACGGCCGCCTGGGTCTTGAACGCCTTGTTACCCAGCCAGATCCACGCGCCGGTCGGAACCGGAATGACGCCAAGGTGTTTCATCCGCTGCAGTTGTGCAAGGGTCGTCGGCCCAGCCTCCTGGTTGCCGGCATGCTCGATGCGATGACGCGGATCGGGTCGCGGCGCGGCCACTTGCGCCCGTTCATACGCATCGAGGATCATGTCCTGCGCCTTGTCTCCCAGCGCATGGGTCCAGATCTGGAAGCCCGCCTTGTGCGCTTCGAGCACCAGGACATCGAGCTCCTGCTGCGTGTAATGCGCATCCCCGATCCACCGGGACCGCTGGCCCGGCGGATCGTACCGGACAGCGGATTCGGTTTCTCCATCGACGAACAGCTTGACTCCGCCCAATCGCAGCCAATCATCGCCAAACCCGGTACGCAAGCCATAGCCGAGCACGAACTCTGCAAATTCCCGTGGCCGGTTCGTCAGGATGACTTGGAAGCGCAGTCGAACGGGCAGCCGTCCCTGATCGCGAAGGTCCTGGTAGATGCGCATCCCGGCCGCATCGGGAAAGTCATAGATCGTCGTGACGCCCTTGGCTCGAAAGTCCTCCATGACCTCCAGGAGCGACCTTCTGCGCGCCTCATCGGTCGGCGGCGGAATCTTCGCACTCCAGACCTGCGGCATCTCCTGGATCTTGCCGGTGGGCTCGCCCGTCTTCGGATCCAGGAATACGTGGCCACCGGTGGGTGGCACGTAGTTGCGATCGATGCCCAACGCCTCCAGCGCCGCCGAATTCAGGATCTGCACATGCGCGCTTTCCCGCAGGACCACCGGGTTGACCGGTGCGATCCGGTCCAGTTGCGCGCGGGACGGAAGTGCCTGGCCCCAGCCGCCGGCTCCGACGACCCAATCTCCCCGCTTCGCGTCGGCGATGCGCCCGGCGACCTTCTGCAGGATTTCATCGATGCCGCGAAGGGGTGGCGAATGGATGTCCAGCATGCGATGGAAATCCGCGATCCCCTCAAGGTGGGTGTGCGCGTCGATCAGTCCCGGCAGGACGCTGCGTCCGGCCAGCGAGATGATCCGGGTATGCTCATCGGCGAGCTGACGGATCTGCGCATCGGACCCCACCGCCTGGATGCGGCCATCCTTGATGGCCACCGCCTCCGTGATTTGATCCGCTGGGTCGACGGTGATGACCTTGCCGCCCATGAGGATCAAATCCGCGCTTCCGCCGCGGACTCGTGCATCAGGACCTGCGGCGAATGCCGTCGATATCAGCGCCCCGCCGAGCAGGATCACCTGCGCGGTGAAACGCCTCACGGCAAGCGCCCTCAGGGACATTCGACGGTGGCAGCCCGACCGGCGAATCGATCCATGATCCAGGCCATCTGGTCCTCGTAGGAACTGCGCATCATCGTGCCATGATCGCCGGGATAGGACTTGTACTTGACCGTCGCTCCCAGCTTGCACAGGGCCTTGGTTCGTGCCGACACGATGCGCACCGGCACGGCGGTATCCGACTCTCCGCTGGCGATGAACAGCGGCCCGGCAATCGGATGATCGCCCACCTGGTTTTCATCGAGGAATTTCCTTACCTGCGGGCTCTTCGTCCAGTCCTTCCTGACCACCGAACCGGGCTTGACCGGTTCGAACAGGGCATGCGCCAACCCCCAGCACCCCTTCCTCGTCAGACGGTCGAAGGCCTGCATCCCCGTCGGCAACAGCATCGTCTTCGGATCGAATTGAGGCAAGGCCGACTGGATGCCGTAGGCGACGAAGACCGGATAGAACGTTTCACCGGCGGTTGTCGCAGCACTGTCGATGAGGGGCTCGGAATCGATGGCAGGCGCCAGCGCGACGGCTCCCCGGTACGTGGGATCCTTCAGCGATGTCATGAGTTCCGCCACACCCCATACCGCCTGCCCACCCTGCGAGTGGCCGATGGCGACCCAGTTTTGCGCGAGGGTGGGATCCACGAGGCGCGCCGCCGTCGCCGCATACGCCACGTCCTTCGCATTGGAGGACTTCCACAGGTATTCGTGGCGTCCGCCAGCCCCCAGGCCCGAGTAGTCGACCGCCACCACCGCAAAATTCCGGTCCAGCCCTTCCTTGACGAGCTGCGTCGTGTAGTAGCCCACCTCGGTACTCAACGTGGGTGCGCAGTGTCGCGCGACGCCGGTGGTTCCGTGGGCCCAGACCAGCACCGGCCAGCCGCCCGCGGGGCCAGGGCGGTCAGGAACGATCAGCAATGCGGAGGCGACGGTCTCATTGCCGAACTGCGAGCGCGACCGATACAGGAATCGCGTTGCGTGCACACCTTGCAGATGGTAGCCAGTGAACGCCGCGGAGCGAATCACGGTTCCCGGCTCGCCATGGCGCTGGCCCGCGCCCGCCTGATACCAGTCCGGCGCGGCGAGCGCTTCCGCTTTTTCCTCGGCCTCTGCCTTGATCACGTCCGGCGTATCGCGCCCTTGCGCCCCTTGAACGAGACCGATCGCAATTGCCGCCGCCGCCAATGCCAGGTACTTGAACTTGTACTTGCTCGACATCATTCCCTCCCAACTGACAGGCGCAATCAGAATCGATAGGTCGCCCGCAACCCGATGGTTCTCACCATCGAGGTCCGGTAGAACAACCTGGATCCCAGGATATCGTGGCTCTGAAACAGAGTCGGATGGTTGTTGAAAAGATTGTTTGCGTAAATGGACACTTCCGCGCTTCCGAAGATCGCGCCGGCCCGCAGGTCGAGCAGGTTGGTCGTCGGGGCATTGATCGAATCCGGATCATACCCTTGCGTGGCCGGATCCTGGGTGGGCAGCGCACGGCCGAGATGGGAATCGTAGGAGTAAGTCAGTCGAACGAACGAGTTGACATCGTCAGGCAGCTTGAAGCGGTATTCACCGGTCAGGATCGCGCTCCAGGGTGAATGAGGCAGCGCATTGCCATCGTTGACCAGGATGGAACGCCCACCACCGGCGGAGATGCCGCCCAGGACGGTCTGATTGTAATAGGCATTGGTGTAGGCCAGCGACACACCCAGCGAGAGATTCTTCGATACCAGCGCCTGTATCTGCACATCGCCACCCTTGCTGATGGCCGACCCCAGGTTGCCGACGTAGTTGAAGCCGCAGTTCGACAGATACACGCTCTGCTGGATGTTCGCCCACTTGATGTAGTACAGGCTCGAATTGACCTGCACACGGCCGTCCGCCAGCCCGTTCTTGGCGCCGATTTCGTAGCTCCAGACATGATCGGAACTGTAGCTGGGCGGCGCGTTCTGCAACCCTTGCGCGGCCAGGTCCGCCTCGCAGGCGGCCGAGGTGATCGGAATCGGGCGGTTGGCACCGCCGATCCGGAATCCCTTCGCGATGGTCGCGTAGTACATGTTCCGGTCATCGGCCTGGTAGGAGACCCCGAACTTCGGCGTCACCGGCTTCTCGCTCTCCGACCCGGCCGATCCCGCGCCCAGGGTACCTGCCCACGGGCCTGCCTGGTGGTTGGTGTAGCTGAAATCCGCCTTGGACCAGCGAACGCCTGCCGTGGCACGCAAGCCGCGCAATATCTCGTATGAGACCTCTCCGAAGACCGCCTTCTGCTTGTCCACACCCCGATCATCGCTGATGTAGGAAACCGTGGGCGAGAGCATAGGCACACCGAAAATCTGTTCGACCGTACCACCAAAGAAGGACTGGGTCAGATCCCCGAGCATGGGGTCCAGCAGCGTTTGCGTGCTTCGCTGGCGCGAATTCGTGAAGAAGAATCCCAAGGTTGCCGACAATCGTGCGTCCTGATTGGCGGTCTGCAGCCGGATCTCCTCGGTCAGGTTGTTCTGTTTGTTGACGAATTGCGAGGCGATCGTATACCCGGGCAGCAACGGCAGCGTCAGGCTGGAGTCCCAGAGCGACGGCCCGAACAAGAGCGTGGGCATGAAGTGGCTGTAGTCCTGCACGGGCACATCCTCACGCCACAGGTCGGAGGTCACCGAGGTCAGCGTGAACAGATCCCCCAGCTTGGCCTGGAGGGTGAGCGCCCCGTCGAAGTACTTGTCCCGGGTTGGCGAGCCCAGCGGGTCCGCGGCCCTGAAGATGCCCTCGCCCGGTAAAGAAATCCGGTCGAAGTAGCCATCCCCACCGCGCTTCTTCACATCCTGGTAGTAACCCATCAACGTGGCCTTGAAGACATCGCTGGGCGCCCAGGTCACCGCGACGCGAGTGGCAAATTCATTTTGTGAGTTGGCGTTGCTCTGGAGCAGGGTTCCATCCAGGGGCGAGACTCGATCGATGTATCCGCCGTCGTGCCGGCCCCAGGCGCTGACGCGAAACCCGAGTTTTTGCTCGACAATGGGTCCGCCGAATGCCACGCCGATCTCCCGGTTCGTCCCTCCATCGGCGGTGAATCCGAAATCCGCCCGCGCGTAGCCTGAGTATTCCGAAAGACCGGGTTGCACCGTGATGAAGCGCACCGTTCCGCCTTCCGAGCCTGCGCCGAACAGCGTGCCTTGAGGACCCCGCAGCACCTCGACGCGTTCGAAATCGAAGTTGGCGGGGTACAGGTTCGTCGCAGCGAAGCCCAGGGAACGAACCTGCACGGGGACATCATCGATATAGATGCCCGTGGTTGCGGTTCCCACGTCGGATCCGATGCCGCGGATCGAGATGTTGGTGGTGTCGGCATAACCGGTGCGTGCAAAGGTGACGCCCGGCGTCAGCCGTGCCAGTTCGTCCACGTTGACCACGCCCAGGTCATCGAGTGCGCGGGTATCGAGAGCCGTGATGCTCAACGGCACGCGATTGACGGTTTCCTCCCGGCGGGTCGCCGTCACCACGATTTCCTGGATAACCAGTGCCGCCCCCGCTGCCCGGGAATCTGCGCCCGCCGGGCTCGCATCCTGGGCACAGGCGCTGCCCGGGTGTACGGCAAGAGCACAGACCGAGAACAATCCTGCCAGCTTCGAAAGAAATCCCGTGTTACGCATCATTCCTGGCTCCCCATTCCTGTCGTTCACATTCGTGGTTGGTGGTTTTCCAGGGGTGCCGGCCGGCATGCTCAAGATGGCAATCATCCGCTCGTTGACGAACTCGTATCGCAGGGATGTTCCCGCCAATATCCGGATCAGCGCTTCCTCTGCAGTGAAGCTGCCACGGATTTCCTCGCGGACCTCGACACCCACATCGACATCACTCAGATGCGCGATCTGGATGTTGGTCTGCAGCGCGAATTCCCGCAGTGCCGATCCCACGGACTGACGTTCGATGTGGATCTGGTAGTGCGCCGGCGCCGGCCGAGACTGCGCAGCAACGGGCTGTACCACGACCAACGCCGGAATCAGTCCTGTGACGATGCCTTTCATGACCCCCTCGATGCCCGAGCAGACTGCTCGCAGCACTCGAGAAGACAAGACCGGGGCAGGTCTACATATGGCCCCCCCGGTTCGCGCGCGGGCGCAGGTGCGCATGGCGGCTGGCAGCCGTACCAACCAGTCGAGGCGGCGCATCCGCACGCCGCCTTAAGGACCGCCGGGCTGAAGGACGATCTCGTCCGGTTTCAGGTAGATGGCGCGGGCGTGTCCCGTGGATTCCAGAAAGGCAACGAAGGACTGAGGATCCGTCAAGTTGAACACCCCACTCACCTGGGTCGATGCCAGCTTGTCGTCCGTCAGCCGGAGCTGCAGCCGGTTGGCACGGTTGAAGCGTGACACCAGGTTCCCGAGGGTCTCGTTCTCGAATGCCAACGACACGCTTGTTCCCGTCGAAGAGGCGCGTAACCCCTCGCCGGGGCCTTGGCTAATGATTCCGCGAGGTGTCACGACGACTTCCTGATGCGCGACCAACGCGATCGGGCCGGCGCCCCTGGTTCCTCGGCCCCGAGGGATCGACTCGGGTTGCTCAACCATCACCTTGCCTTCGGTGACCTGCACGGTGACCTCATCGTCCGATCTCGACACCCGGAAAATGGTCCCTACGGCAGTAACCTCCGCGCCCATGGCGTTGACCACGAAGGGTCGCCTGGGATCCTTGGCGACATGGAAGATGGCGCTGCCCTGCTGCAACGTCACGAATCGGCGCTTCTCGGTCAGCTGGATCGTGAGGTCCGTCTTCGGATCCGCATAGACTCTGCTTCCATCCGCGAGAACCTGTTCCCGGCGTTCTCCGGATTGCGTATGAATCGTCGTCCCGTCGCCACGGCGGACCACCCAGGTCACGCCGGCGGCGAGGAAGACCAGCGCAACGGCGGCCGCGGCCGCGAAACCGACGATGCGACGGTGCTGGCGCGGGGATCGGCGGGAGGGGCGATGCTCGGTGGGCAACGAAATGACCTCCCCCATCGGGAAATCGCGCGTCGGTTCCAGGCTGTCCCATCCGCGGTGTTCCCGCAAGACGGCTTCCAGGTTCGTGATCCGGAGCATCTCAGCCACATGGAGCGGGGACTCCCTCAGCCATTCCGAGAATTCCGCTCGATCCCGCATCGACGCCGAGGGAGCGTTGAGCCGCACCATCCATTCCGCCGCCTCTCCGGTCGCTCGTTTCCTGCGCGCATCCTTGGACAGTGGGCTCACGATGATACCCTCCCTGCATTGCGCCTCGGCTTGATGGCGACATCAACCTCGAAGATCAGTTCCTCGCGCAGCAACGCATAGGCCCGGGCGATCTCCCTCTTCACGATGCGACGAGACAGCGAGAGCGCCTGGGCGACTTCCTCGTAACTGAGGCTTTCACCAAAGTGCAGCCTCAGTATTTCCCTTGCGCGCGGTTCCAACTTCAGCAACGCGGCATGAACCGATCGGCTCCGCTGCTCGGCCTCGAGGTGCGCATCCGGCTGCGACTCCGTGAGGATGTCGACGAGCCAGGCCGAATCATGCGCAAAGCGGTACGCCGCGCGGCTGGTCCAGTCATGCATCACGTTGCCGGCCACCTTGTACAGGTAGCCCCGTGGATCGCTCACGATCTCCGAACGGCCATAGCGGAGCATCCGCAGGAAGACCTCCTGCGACAGGTCCTCCACATCGGATTCGGAAAACCGGCTGCGTCGGGCCAGGAACCGCATCAAGGGGCGCCGAAGCTCTCGGAACCAGTCAGCCAGGCGGGCAGCGTCTCGATTCAAGGAAGGAAACTCTCAGGGATTTTGGGTTGATCACTTAAGACTGGTTCAGGACGGTGATTGGCCCCCCACATGATTTCTGATCAACTGAGAAGACCCGCCGCAACAGCCGCCGCGCGAAAGACACCCAGAAGACTTGGGTGCAGGGTTCCCAATCGAGGAGTCTGTCCGTGCCGAGCCGCTGGCGCCACCGCGAACCAATCGACGGTAAATGGCAATACCGCACGCGTTCGGAAATCGAATTTGGTGGGATAGCTGACACCAGCCAATGCGTAAGCTGCCTCGTCCCGTTCTCCTATGACGAATTCTCCAGAGTGCAGCTCGCCCACCTTCTGTGACGTGCCATACGCCACCAACACCCGATACAGCGGGGCATCAGCATCATCAACGGTGATAGCGAGCGCCGGCCCGTGCTTCGGTCCCGGCTTCAGCGTCTTGTCTTGAGGGAAGGCACACCACAGGATATCGCCCGCTGAGGGCATCCCCCAGCGACGATCAATCCCCGCGGGATTCGAGCTGCTCACAACAGCGTGGAACTGATCGACCGGATCTCCTGGCGGCCAGCGAGGCGACGGATGGCAGCGAGCTGCTCGGTGGTGAGTGGCCCATCGTCGGGTTCGTATCCTGGCAGGATGCTATCCGCCAGGCGACGCAGCGCCAGATGAACGACTTGCGTTTCGTTGAGACTCAACTCCACCGCCAGCTTGCGCATGGTACCGCGGGTGACGCCAAGCAGACCGTCCTTGCTCCGAAAACTCACCAAGAGTTTTCCACCTTTACCGAGGCCCCGACTTCCCGGCCTCATGGTTCCGAGTGGCAAGACTCTGGCACGCTTTTCGGCAGCCTTCCGCCTTCCCCGAGTCTGCGTTGTGCTCATCTCAGCATCTCCATGCTCATATATATATAAAGTATATAAATTAGAAAATCAATATAACACGCTGTTAATTTTATATTTTCGTACAGAAAAAGCGCCCCGGGCAGGAACTTAGATGACCGGCAACCCCTTGATTAGCATAAGTGTTTATTCCGGACCCTGAACTGCGACCTAGCACTTACCCCACCGCCCCAACGTGGGAACCAACGGGACGTCAGCCGACCAACATCGGCTCATGATCGGCAGGGTCATCCACTCCACGAGATTTGCCCGCCGTTCGCCCTTTGGTCATCCAGGAGGCACGCTTACAATCGCGACCCCTGGATTCCAGATGCAACACAATGCGACGCATTGCCACGCGGCCCTCCACGCGCTCCCAAGGTGGAGTCTCATCCGCGAAGCGAATCGTTTTGCTGCCGGCTGGCAGACAACTCCAGCCTGCGCTGACGCCTGGTCATTTGGCATCGGTTCGTCGGCCGTTCGACAACTCGCTACGCCGCGCTCCCCCGATACCAAGATCCACGATAAGGCTTGGCGCCCACCCGAAGCAGTGCTTGGTTGTACTCCCTCTCCAATCCTTCAACAAAATGCGCAACCCTAGCGATCTCCCGAATGCACCCAACTCCTTGGCCTGCTCCCCAGATGTCCCGCCATGCCTTCGCCGCGGTCGAGCCACCTGAACCGAAATTCATCCCGTCAGGAGGTGTCGGCGGCAAGTGATCAGGATCGAGTCCCGCCGCTACGACCGATTGCCTCAAGTAGTTTCCATGCACGCCGGTGAACAGATCGGTATAAACAATATCGCTGCCGGAAGATGCTACGACGCAATCCTTATAAGCTTTAGCCGCGTTTGCCTCTTCTGTGGCAATAAACGCAGAGCCTATGTACGCGAAATCCGCTCCAATGACCTGAGCCGCGAGGACGCTCTCTCCCCGTGCGATAGCCCCGGACAGAGCGAGTGGGCCATCGAACCAGGACCGGATGTCCTGAATCAGCGCAAATGGCGATTGCGTCCCCGCGTGTCCGCCGGCACCTGCAGCCACAGCGATCAGCCCGTCGGCTCCCTTTTCGATCGCCTTCCGAGCAAAGCGATCATTGATCACATCATGAAATACGACGCCTCCATAGGAATGGATAGCCTCATTGACTGCTGGTTGCGCCCCGAGCGAGGTGATGACGATTGGAACGCGATGCTGGACACAAACATCCAGGTCCTCGGCAAGGCGGTTGTTTGAGCGATGCACGATCAAATTCACTGCATAGGGCGCAGACGGCGCGTCGGGGAATCGCGCGTCGCGATCTCGCAACTCAGTCTCGATTCGCGTGAGCCATTGGTGCAACACCCCCGATGGTCGTGCGTTTAAGGCAGGGAATGACCCCACGACCCCGGCAGCGCATTGCGCAATCACCAGATCGGGCCCCGAAATGATGAACAGCGGCGCTGCAACGACGGGGATCCGCAGCCTCGATCTCAGCTCAACCGCGTACGTCGTCAACTTGATCGCGCCCTCAATCGATCCACAACGGACGTATAGCGGGCGACTTGTGTTTCTATTTCATCAACAGACCAGTTCATCTCCGGTGCAACGACTTGTGCTGCGCGGCGCGCCGTATCGATACCCAACGTCGGCGACCATGCCTGCCCCGTGCGGCGAAACAGCAAGTCATCGAGATTCACAACATGTTCCAGCCTGGCTGCGTCGACTAGAGACTGCTCCCCGCTCGATTCCGGATGACGCGGCCTATACGAAACCTTTCTGGAGCTTCCCCTGCTTGGCGATAGGACCCTCTCAATCCTGCGGCGTACTGATAGTGCAGTCTGCCGATGAGTCATAATATTCCCCGATGTGATCGCCATAAGATTCGGCAATCCGTCGTCCGCCAGGTCGTGAAGGCGAAGTTCCGTCACACCAAATGCAGAGTGTTCGTCAAAAGTTTGCGGCGCAGCTCCCGACCACGCAGCCAGGAGTTGCTCATCTCCGATCTTCGCCGTGGGAAATAGCTCTCGCGCTTGCGCGACCAGCTCGTCAACATCCCGTTGCGGCGCGACCAGGTCATCGAGGTCCTTCTCGATTGGATTCACGGTGTAGCCAAAGTAATGCCCATCACCCCAAGCAATGCAATAAATGCTCTCGCCTTCTCGGTTGAATGTAACCAGTGACTGGCCTTTGCACGCCGGCGGAAGTCGAAGATAGATATGCGTCCCGCGCACCGGCTGCACCTTTCTCGAAATACTCCTACCCGACAATCCGTTGATGGCATCAATCCACGGGCCACCCGCATTGATCACGTACTTTGCGCTAAGACGAGCAGTCACGTCAGGCTGAAGGAAATCTTGTACCGTGACCGCCCAGTTGTCCGCCCCACGCCGCAAATCGACGACCTGCGAGTAGTTCCTCACGATCGCCCCGTTGTTCTGCGCATCCATGATGGCATCGACGCATATTCGTTCCGGCCAGTTGAACTGGTATTCACAGATTTGGAAAATACCGGCGATATGCGATGGATCACGCAGCTCCCTTAGGATCGGACTTCGGGTTGCTTCCTCGTTGGTGAACCGCTTGTACTTTAGTGGAACATCTCGCGATTCGAACCTCTTCAAGAGCCTGAATCCAAGATCCAACTGCCAGGACTTGTATTTGTGGTCGTCGTAAAGAACGTAATACAGATCGAGCCCTCGCAGATGCCCTGGTGACTCCCTGACAAATGCTGTGCGCCCGCGCATCGCCCGCCTGGCAGCCCATACGGCACCTGCCGACCTCTTCAGGTAGTTCCAATAGCCGCTGCCGGAAACGTATGCCAACCCTGCAAAATACGCCATGCCGCAGTGTAGAAGTCGGCTTGACCTACTGGTCGTTGCCGCGCCGAAGTCACCTTTCTCGAGAAGAACGGTGGAGAATCCTGCTGCCGCGAGTTGTTGAGCCGCACCGGCACCGTTGATGCCGCCACCGATGATCAGAACATCAAACGTCTTGCGATCCAGTGCCTGAATGGGTTCTCTCATTTGCAATCCGCGTAGCAATCAATTGATGTTTGTCGTACATCCCAAGCAGCGCCCTGAATCCAACGAATTCCGCGCACGCCACTACCGCCAAATGTTCTCGAGCGCGTCGTACGCTCCCGCGCGAAGATCCTCCAATTGGCCTACCAGAACCCGTTTTGCAATCTTACGGCCGGGAGTGCGCGGAAAATCCGCATCTTGATAAGAGATATAGCGCGGGACCTTGAAGGCAGCGAGCTTTGATCGACAATGCGCAAGCACCGCTTCCGGTGGCAACTGATCCGGTGTCACACCCGCGCGCAGCTTGAGGTAGGCTTTGACTTCTTCGCGACGAAGCTCGTCCGGAACAGCGACTACCGCCGCCTCCTCCACGTCGGCAAGATCCCGCAATACTGCTTCCACTTCGATCGCTGCAATATTCTCCCCCGCCCGTTTAATCATGTCCTTCACGCGCCCGACGATGGAGTAGTAACCTTGCTCGTCGCGGCGAAAGAGATCTCCCGTGTGGAACCAGCGCCCCGTAAAAGTCTCCGCGTTGGCATCCTGCCGCTTGTAATAGCCCCACAAAATGCCGCGGCCTGCGACCCACAGCTCACCCGTGCCCCCTATCGGCACTTCTGCACCATGTTCATCTACGATTCGCAATTCTCGATAAGGCGCGGCTGTCCCACAGCAACGCTTGTAGGCGACATGTGTGGCTGATGCCGGGACGAAGGTGGCCGCCCCGATTTCAGTCATTCCGTAGCTCTCCCGCGCCTTCACCCCAAAGCGTTCCTCCACCTCTCGCCGCGCATCTTCACGCCATCCGAATACGCCGATGTAGCGGAGCGACAATTCCTTGTCCGCCGGAGATCTAGGTCGCTGCTTCAACGCGGGTTCGGGATAGATGCAATAATGAATCGGATAGTCACGAAGCCAATCGTGAAATCGACTCAGGCTCATTCTCGAGGCCACAAATGCAGTCCCTCCGAGGCGCATCGCCATGAGGAATTGCCACATCGGATCCATATAGAAGAACGGGGCCCACACGAGCACATTCCGAACCTCTCCCTTCGATCCGAGCTGATGCTCCGCGGCACACGCCAGTAGCATCCAATACTCATGCGACTGCAGACAACCCTTAGGAAACCCAGTAGTTCCGGAGGTGTACTGGATATTCAAAAGGTCGCTTGCGGTGACGTCGGTGGGCGACTCGAACGCCCTCGCTCCGGACTCGAGTAGATCTTCCCAACGCAGCATCTCCGGGGGTGCGGCGTCACCGCCATGCACGATCACCCGGTTCAGCGACAACAGCCTCGGCCGTTCAGGCATCGCATGCAATCGATCCAGTAGCGTTGCATCCACCACCAGAAATTGCGAATCACTGTCAGTCAAGACAAAATGCATTTCCTCGCCGGTATAGGCCGTATTGACCGGCACCAGCACTGCCCCAAGCCTCGCAAGCGCCACCCATGTAATGGGAAAGGCAGGCACATTCGGAAGCGAAACCGCTACGTGAGTGCCTTTACGAACGCCCAGGCGAAGCAGTCCCGACGCGAGTCGATCGGCCGCCTCGTGGAGCTGTCGATACGTTAAGCGTTTGTCGATCTCGAACCAGTGGGCGACGATCGCATCGCCAAGCAGGTTCGCCCGGTCCTTTACGAATTCCCCTAATGTCGCCGAAAGCAACTCCTTCGCCACCATTTCGCGGACTTGCTCTGCCTCTGCGCGTCCTGGATCCGACGACTCGCTCATTCCGAGCCTCTATCCTTAGTGGGAGCGCTAGCTCCGGCGTTCGGAGCAATTTGGATGGGCTCTCCCTCAAGAGCAACACGCTGCAACCTGTACAAATGCGTGGAATACGCGAGCGCCTGTTCGCGCGTCATGTCTTGAGAACAATAACTCGCTTCCATTTCCGTCCGAAGCGCGAGCGGTGGGTGGCGGGCGATCTTCGCCGCCACTTCCTGCGCCCTTGCGGCCAAGCACTCAGGCTCCACGACCTCATTGACCAAATGCTGGCTTAAAGCAGTCGCGGCATCGATTCGCTCACCCGTCAGTGTCAGCCACATGGCGGTTACGGGTGGCAGATGACGCATCAGTCGAACCGCCCCACCTGCCCCCCCCATTCCGTAGCCAATCTCCGGCAGTCCGAAAGACGCCGTGGTAGATGCGATTCGAATATCGGTAAGGTGAAACAGGTATGCCATCCCCTGGCCGAGCGCGTAGCCGTTAACCGCACCTACCATCGGCTTGAGCCGTCTCAAGCCCAATTGCATCACCTCGGCTTCCCATCCCGGATACTCCAACGCCTCCGAATGTGTGCGGGGCGACATATGGCGACGTACGATCTCCGACTGAGTCCGGGAGATGCGCTCCGACTTGATGTCATCACCAGCGCTAAACGCCCGGGTACCTGCGCCGGTGAAAACACCAACCGAGATGCCATCGTCAGCCAAGAACTCACTGAGAACTTCGTAGAGTTCTCGATGGAGCTGTGGATTCAGTACATTAAGCGGAGGATTATCAATAATAATCGTCGCAATCTTTTCCGCTTTTTCATATCGAATAGGCATCGAACTTTCCTATCAGTTTCGGCAATACCGGCGCAAGCGCGTGCATCTGCGCCATTCCGCCGAAAACTTAGAGCACGCGCTGCAAACCGCACGCACCGCCATCATTTCGCACCCCCTTGCCGAGGAAACCAATACGGCTTGATTTTCCCGTGGGTGTCCCAGACCACATGCTTCGTTTGACGAAATGCCTCGAGTCCTTCGGGCCCGAGCTCACGCGAGAACCCCGTTGCCTTCGTCCCGCCAAACGGTGCAGAAATATTGTCCATCAAAGGATCGTTGATCCAGACATTCCCCGCCTGAATCTGATTGAGGAACTGATGCACTTCGGCCGGGTCATTGGAGTAGAGACACGCTCCCAACCCAAGCGTATGAGCATTTGCCGCGCGCAACGCATCATCAAAGGTTGAAAATGACGCCATCGCAATCACGGGCCCGAAGCTTTCTTCCCTCATGATTCGCATCGTTGGTTTGCAATCGGCGACAATCGTGGGCGGATAGAAGAATCCCCGCTTCCACTTCGAAGAGTCGCCACCACAAAGCAATTTGGCCCCTGATGTGACAGCATCCTCTACCAAAGCATGCGCGCGCGCCCTCGCCTTCGCACTGCGCATGGGAGTGACGACAGTCTCCGGGTCCAAACCCGATCCCACTGTAAGCCCACGCGCTCGCTCCGCCAGCCGATGAGAGAATTCCTCGTACAGGCATTCCTCCACGAAGAGCCGCTCGGTACTGACGCAAATATGACCCGCGTTCTTGAAAGAGGAGTAGACGAGCGCTTCGATTGCCAGATCCAAATCAGCATTCCTGGTCACAATTGCCGGATCACTTCCGCTCATCTCCAGACTTAACCGCTTGTGAAGAGGAGCCCCGATCCGCGCGATCTCCGTTCCAATTTCGGTGCTACCCGTATAGGAGATCATCGGCACATCGGGATGCTCGACCAGTCGGCGCCCCGCTTCAACGTCGCCGGAAACGACGTTCACCACACCAGGCGGCAATACATCAAACACGGTCTCGGCCAGCGCAAAAGCGATCAAGGGATTGAGCGGATGGGGCTTGATCACCACCGTGTTGCCCGCAGCCAATGCAGGGGCCACCTTCCAGAACAGCAGCACCATTGGATAGTTCGAAGGCGGGAAGCACCCCACTACGCCTAAAGGCCCCTTGATCACCAAATCCAGCTGCTCTTGCGGATAAAACATCGAAGGCACCACTCGGCCGATGTCTGTTCGCGCCAGCTCCGCGTAATAGTCAATGATTTGCGCTGCAAACTCGAAATAGGGTACAAGTCCGTCGAGACGATATCCTGTTTCCTTCTGCAGAAGCGGAGCCAGTGCAGGCGCTGCACTTCTAAGCTTGTTCGCCATTCGGTGCAGGAGTGGCGTGCGCTCCCAGGGAGACATGATCGACCATGATTGAAAGGCGGAACTCGCCGCGGCGACTGCCCGATCAATATCTCCTGCCGAGCCCTTCTGCGCTCGCCCGTAGACTTCCTCCGTTGCGGAGTCGACCGCCTCGATCCAGTCGGATGACGTGGACTTCGTCCACTGCCCGTTGATCCAATGTGTGTGTTGAAGCATGCCGGTGCTGATGAAATGTGTGTCGGAGCAGTTATTTGCCTAGCGCCGTCCCGCCCCCATGACCCGTGAGAGGCGGCACCGCCTTTTATGAGCCGCTGCTCATTTTTATTAGAGATACGCCGCTGCTATGCCGTTGTCAACTAAAAGGAGCTTCCGATGCGATAGCAATGCGCCAGAAATCCCATTCTAGGGCTCTAAGTCGTCGCGACATCGCGAAATGATGCAGCGTCCGGCTCCGGCTGAACCCAAACAGTCATGACCAAGCCAGCCAAGAGTGACACCAACATGGTGAGAAGTGCCAGGCGATAACTACCCTCAATGTCGAAAAGCCTTCCGGTGAGTATCGGCCCGAGAAATAGCGTTGCTAAGGCGAAGAAATACCAAACTCCAAAGAGCTGGTTAAGCTCCGCGCTCCCAAACCGACGCTTCAAATACGATACAAAGCAGGTGTCGAAACCCCCGATGGCGAAACCGCACGCAGCGGCAGACATCAACATGAGCGCCTGATTTGGAAATCGCATGAGTAGAAGAAACCCAATGACGCCCAATGTCATCAGCCCGAATTCAAGCGAAATGATTGATCGAAAGCCATGGGTATCGATCAACTGCCCCGCGATCAAGGCCCCCGCCAGCGCCAGCCCCGCCGTCACGCTGAGCGCAAGCGCGGCCGCCGAATTCCCCATACCAAAGCCATCGATCATGGCGACCAAATGCGTGACAAGCGAGCCGTAGGCAAGGCCCCCAAGAACGGTCATCACGATCACCAGCCAGAAATCCCGGCTCGTTAAGCCGGATCCCGATCTCTGTTCGAAATCCACTGATCCACTCCCGACAGGAACCGCTGGCCCCTCGACGATCTCAACCTCACTCCCCGGTTGCCACCGCTGCAGAAAAATGATGGGAGGAAGCGAGAAAATGCCGATCAATCCAGCAAGCGAAAGGCACGCGCTTCGCCAACCCAACGCCTGAATCAATGCAGTCGCAACCGGCGCTAATACGAGGCCGCCGAAATGCCAACCGGCATAGCATATCGAGATCGCGAGTCCAAAACGCCTCCGAAACCATACGCCGGCCTGCGCCACCACACCTGCCATTACCATGATTTTCCCAAGCCCCATCAGGGCCCGAAGCACATACATGGCAGCCAGCGAACTCAAGCCACTGACGACCGTCAAGCACGCCACTTCGATGAGGATTCCCAGCACAATCAGGCGGACGGCACCCATTCTTGCCACAGCCTGTCCACCCAAGAGCGCGAGCGGAGCTGAAAGCCAGAAAACGGATACCAGCCCCCCTGTCGCCGCTCGACTCCAACCAAACTCAGCACTCAAAGGAACGATCATCAACGAGAATCCATAGAGGCCGGCCCCATAGACCATCATTCCCGCCAGGAACAAGGCAAGGACCATCCACCAACCGCGGTAAATTCGGTGCTGTTGCATCATCACACTCGCTCTTCGAATCGCCGAATCCGGGTGTTACCTCGTGATTCGCTGCGTGGAAACTTCCCATGCATTGATGGCGAGAGCCGAATTGACGCCCACCAACAACATTCAATCGGGCACTGGACTTCTAGTTCTTTGCTCGCCTCGATCGCATTGCGCGCGTAGGCACCTGGGTTGCCTTGTCGCGCTGCAGATGCCCCGCTTCGTCCAGCGCCAGAATGGCACGGCTGATTCGCCCGTCAATTGGAGGCAACTCAATGGAAGGATAGATGGCGCGGTGCCAAACAATAGCGAGCATTTCTGCCAGGTCCATATCGGTGACGCCCGTCTTCTCAAGCAAATCGATGAGATCCGGATTGGGGCTCACCCAAAGCTGCCTGGTGAATTCATCCACCATTCCGCCCAGCGCATACAGCAGAATCTCCAACGCATTACTGTCTACGGCTTGCTCAGGGTAGTGGTCGATTACCCGCTTCAACGCAAATACATGCCAGTCACGCCCCACCCGCTGATGTGTTCTCGCAAATTCACTATCAGCGTCTTGCATTTGGAAAATGCAACGAATCAGTCCGGAATTGGCGCGAGCGCACGCAAACCAGGCCAGATTCGCGCTACGTATCGATTCAAACCGAGTCCGTTCGCCTCCCACCGGGAATTGGCGTTGCGTCGGAATGTAATGCATGAATTCGATCAAGACCGTGCGGCAGATGTCGAGCTTATCGTCGAAGTAGTTATAAAAAACCCCTTCAGACATTCCCGCGCGTTCTGCGATATCCGGGACCCGAAGCTGATTGAAGCCGATCTCCTCGAGCGCTTTCACCGCAGCAATCTTAAGCGCTTCTCGCGTTCGATCGACCTTCCGCGATGGCGGCAGTTCTCTGAATCTAGAGGCCATTCTCTCGGCAAAATTTAGGCTCATATACCAAGGCTTCCGTGTCTGCGTAGGAAATAGCTACAGGGGCGCTGGCTACCGCTCTCCCCCATTCAAATTCGTCCCGATACATCGCTCTTTCAGCGCCTCGAAATGCTGCATCGGGCAATTCGAGGTAAACCTCATATCTGTACCCGCGCCATCCGAGAAGATTCGCCGGAGCGAAAGATCGGCAGCCAATTTACCGGAGGGCGGAAACCTTGACAATGTCAATGTAACAGAGTATCTCTGCGTCCGAAATGAGTATTTCCTCATTTTTTAATCGACGGTTCCCGATTGCCGCTCGAAATAAGTGACACCCCACATGGGTAAGTTGACGCAAAGCAAGGGGATATGAATGTTGAGATTGACCACCGCCGGGTTTGCAACGGGACTACTTCTGCTCACGTACTGCGTCCCATCCAGTGCACAAACGGTTTCCGGGCTTGAGGAAATCGTCGTTACCGCGACTCGATCTGCTGAATCCATCAGCAAGGTTCCGCTTAGCATTACCGCGCTTGATCAGGCTCAGATGGACACCCAGGGCTTTAGATCATTCGACGACATTGCACGAATTACCCCGGGGGCAGTTTTCCATCCAAACAATGGAAAAGTCGTCATCCGAGGAATCGAGGGATCGACCGCCGGTGCGGCTACGGTTGGCATCTACATCGACGATACGCCGATTCAGGCTCGGTCCTTCGGCACCTACGCCACCGATCCGAGCCCTTTGATTTTTGACCTGCAGCGGGTCGAGGTACTGCGTGGACCGCAAGGAACGCTCTACGGCGCCGGTTCGCTGGGCGGAACCGTCCGCTACATCATGAATACCCCGAACCTTGAGAAGTTTGAGCTCTATGGACGTGCGGAAGGCAACGCAATCCAGGGAGGGGGAGAAGGCGGTGAAGGCGGCCTTGCCGTCGGAGGCCCCATCGTCCAAGACAAGCTCGGATTTCGAGTCAGCGGATGGTTCCGTCACAGCGGTGGATACATCGATCGAGTCGACAAAAACACCGGCGCCCTGCTCGATAAGAACATCAACCGGGAAAATGATGCGGTCTTTCGAGGTGCTTTGACGTTTAAACCGACCGATAGCCTCACCATCACACCGTCCATTCAATATCAGCGCCGGAATGTGAATGACGACTTGAATGTGGCTGAATCGTCTTCCGGAATCGTAGCTGGACTGTCAGACCGAGAACATGGGGTCTTCAGAACGGGCAACTTGTCGCCCAACACGTTGAAAGATCGCTACTACGTTGGCTCTTTGAACGTTCAATTCAAAGCCAGTTTCGCCGACGTGATCTACAACGGCTCCTACTTTCACCGAGACGCACCAAGCACCAACGACTATGCGAACTTTATCGGCAATATCTTCGGGCTTGTCGATAATCGCGGGACCGCGATACCAGGGCTTCCGAACTATACGGTTCCGACGGAGGTCAATAATTTTCAAAGAAACTGGACTCACGAGCTGAGACTTCAGTCCAATGACTCCGAGTCCCGGTTCAAATGGGTTGCCGGCGCATTCCTGCAACGAAACGAACAGCGAAACGAGGAAATCTTTCACGACAAGGACTTCCCCGCTCTGTGGGAAGCGGTGTTCGGTCCACCCGCACCACCACTCCTTCCGCCGGACATCTCCTACTCGGGCCATGCGAGAGCTAAGGAACAACAGACTGCCATCTTCGCCGAGGGCACGTACAGTCTCACGGACGCCTGGAAGATAACCCTCGGAGGCCGCTATGCGAAAACCAAATTCGAATCCGACAATGTCTCTGACGGGGCATACAACGGCGGCCTGACATCCAACTCGGGGTCCGTCACGGAACACCCGTTCGTTCCGAAAGTCGCATTCTCCTACCAGGCCGACGATCGCAATCTGTTCTACGTGTCAGCCTCGAAGGGCTACCGAATCGGGGGTACCTCCGCCCCCATTCCAGCGGCAGCCGGCTGCGACGCCGACCTCGCCGCTCTCGGATTCGCCAAGCAACCGGACAACTACAAATCCGATTCGGCCTGGCAATACGAAGTTGGATCCAAGAACAGCCTTCTGGAGAACCGCCTCAAGCTGGCGTCCAGCATCTACGTGATCAACTGGAAGAACATCCAGCAACAATTCGCGCTTCCAACCTGCGGCTTTCTGTTCACCACCAATGTCGGCAAGGCCCGCAGCAGCGGGTTCGATGTCCAGGCTACTGTGGCCGCCACCGACAACCTCGATTTTGGGCTTCTCATCGGGTACACAAACGCGCGGTTCAGCGAGAGCATATTGGCCGGCACCGCCTCAGACGGCGGCCCCCTATATCTGTCGGCGAACGGCGATAAGCTGTATGTCCCCACGTGGACGGGAACGTTGACCGGAGACTATTCGTTTCGGATGCTCGGTCAAGACACTTACGTGCACCTGGATTACTCGTACATCGGACCAACGGTTGGCGATGTGGTGGCGCAGAATCCGCGAGCTGCAACGTTCGATCCCAACTTTCACGATAATCACAGCTCGAACTTCGCAACAGCCCGTATTGGAGTACGGCTGAACGATGGATTGGACGTGTCGCTATTTGCCACCAACCTGTTCAACACGCGCAGCGCACTGACCAGCACTCATCTAACGCCCGGCTCGCCGCTGTATTTCGAAACGGTGTATCAGCCTCGCACCATCGGATTGACTTTGGTATATCGCAAATAGACGTTCTGCGGAGAAGTCCGCCCAAATGACGTAGTGTCGATTGAACGATGGGAGTTTTAAGGCGATGCAGAAAGACAAAGTGTCGAGACGAACGTTCATGGGGGCCGCGGGCGCCGGACTTTCAGTGCTCGCGACTAGACGTGGGACGGCGAATCCGACGAACAAACCTACGAGTCGACATACCAGTTCTGAACTCATTTGGATGGGCGGATACGAACTCGCCGCGAAGATTCGCGCGCGGCAGGTATCTCCGGTAGAGGCCGTCGAAGCGGTCTTGGCGCGCTTGGAGGCGGTCAATCCCAAACTCAACGCCTTTGTCACGGTCATTGCAGAGGAAGCACGAGCGAAGGCGAAGCAGGCTGAGTCTATTTTGATGAGCCGCCATGGCGGAGCACTTCCACCCCTCCTCGGTGTTCCCATTACCGTGAAGGACCTGGTAGATACTGCCAATGTCCGCACCACCTACGGAAGCCTCCGTTTCAAGGACAACGTGCCTGCGAAGGACGGCGTTTCCTGGAGTCGTTTGAAGGCCGCCGGTGCAATCCTCATTGGAAAGACAACCACACCCGAGTTCGGTGCGCTGGGCGTGTGCGATAGCCCCCTGACGGGTCGGACAACCAACCCGTGGCGTGAAGGATATGAGCCTGGAGGCTCCAGTGGCGGGGCTGGCGCTTCGGTCGCATCCGGTGTTGCGCCACTTGCGTGGGGATCGGATGGCGGCGGATCCATTCGAATTCCGGCATCCTGTTGTGGAGTGGTCGGCCTCAAGGCCTCGCGCGGCCGGTTCCCGGTCGCCGCGATTGAAGCATGGGACACAGTCTCCACAGAGGGCCCCCTGACTCGCACCGTCGTGGATAGCGCCCTGATGTTGGGCATTGCCTATGGTCCCACTCCGATTGACCCCCTTTCCTTGCCTCGCACAGGCGAAGACTTCGTTCGCATCGTTACCGACAATCCTTCGCTAGCCGGCAAGCGAATTGCGTTTGCACCGGCTCCCGCCAATGCGAATATTGACCGAGAAGTTGCTCGGGTCGTGAAGCGCGCCGTCGAGGTCATTTCAAGCGATGCGCGCGCCCACGTCGATGAGATCAAGCTTGATCTGCCGGATCCAATTCAATACTTTGAAGACTATTGGCTCCCTCAGTATTCCATATACGGGGATATCTTCGATCACCCGCTTACCAATCAGATGCTGGAGATCTCCAAGAGCAAAACGCTAGCTCAATATCTCACTGCAGCGAACATCACGCGACGCAAGATTACGGAGATCTACAACGATGTGTTCTCCCGATATGATCTGATTGTCACACCGACGATGCCGATTACTGCGTTCCCTCATGCTCCCACGTTGATCGGCGGCCCTCCGACCATCAACGGGATTTCGAGCAAATATCCAGACTACGAGATACATCGCTTAACAGACCAACCGAGCCAGGCAGGCCTACCGGCAATCACAATTCCCTGCGGATTTTCCACTGCCGGGCTGCCGGTTGGATTACAGATAATCGGACCCTTCCTCGATGACGGAGCCGTTCTCAACGCAGCCGCGGCAGTCGAGAAGATATTGCCGTGGGCCGCACGGCATCCGCCGGTGTAAACCGAGGTTCTAGCGGATACTGCGCATCGTTTCGGAAGGATGTCCCCGATGGTTGTTACTCGTAGCGCTCTCCGAAATCTGCTACTCGCCGGCGCGGTTCAGGCGTCGGCTTGCTTTGCATCAGCGGTTCCTCCCGCTGATCAAGTCTTGCAACACGGCGTTCTTTTTACCGCCGACAAGCACGTCCCTGTTGCTGAGGCCATTGCGATAAGAGGCGGCACCATAGCATTCGTCGGCAGTTCTGCCGCCGCTGCCGCTTATATTGGACCGCTCACCCGCGTCACCGATCTCCACAGTCGGTTCGTCATGCCCGGCATCATCGATGGGCATATGCATCCATTCATGGCAGGAGCCGCACTTCGAAAGTGTGACTTGAATTACCAGGCGCAGACCATTCCCGAATTTCAAGCGGCTATTCAAGCGTGCCTGGACAAGACTTCGGAACGGGAGCCCGATTCGTGGTTGGAAGTCGTCAACTGGAATCGTGAATCGATGCTGCCGATTGGAACGACAGTCACTGGAAAAGCCCTGGACGCGCTTAAAACGCGGCGACCCATTATCGCCATTTCATCCCAACGACACGCCGGAATTACCAATCAGCGTGGACTGGACCTGGCGAAAATTACTAAGTCGACCCCGAATCCTGTGGGCGGCCATATCGACCGCGATGCAAGTGGCGCGGCGACGGGACTTCTCGAGGAGCCTGCCGCTTACGGGTTAATCACCGCAATACTGCCATCGCCAACAGCGCAGGATAATGTTGACTCAGCGGAAGCCGCGGAACGGGCACTGAACCAGCAAGGTGTAACGACATTTCTCGACGCTTGGGCATCCGAAGAATCGATGTTTTCCTTTCAGGCACTGTCAAAGAAAGGGCAATTGTCAGTCCGCGCTCACTTTGCACCGGCCATTACCCCTGACGAGGCGCCACGCATTGGATCGGCTATTGATCGCATTGTCGGCTTTCGTGAACGTTATGATCAGGGCCCTGAACGCCCTGAACCCGGAATAGTGGTACGGAACGCAAAGCTGTTTCTTGATGGCGTGATCTACGCACCCGCCTTTACTGGCTCCATGGTCAAACCATATCGGCAAAATAACGGTACAGCCGATGAGGCGAATTGGGGTCGGGGTACCAACTACGGCCCTCCGGTATATTTTCCGCCGCGAGTACTGAATCAGGCCCTACTAGCTCTCGCGCGGGCGGGCATCGACCCCCATATGCATGCCGACGGTGATGGCGCCGTTAGAGCGGCCCTGGACGCTGTCGAAGTGCTCCGCCGAACCTATCCCAGACTAGATATTCGACCGGCGATCGCCCACGACGAAATCGTGCACCCGGCCGATTATCCCCGCTTCAAATCCTTGAACGTTACGGCCGCATTGGGATTCCAATGGGGCCAACGCGCCGACTACACCCTCGGCCTGAGTGATTACCTCGGCGCCGCTCGAATGCGCATCTTGGAACCTTCTGGCCTGCTCGCCAACGCTGGGGCGCGTCTTTCTTTGGGCTCCGATTGGCCGGTCGACGCACTCGATGAATGGTTTGCCATCAAAGTGGCGGTCACCCGCGCGGGTCGGCCAGACGCCGCGCTGCCGTACCGCGGCCGATTAGGGTCCGATCCTGGCCTCACCGTGGATGCTGCACTGCGAGCCGCTACGATCAACGGCGCTTATCAGCTTCACGACGATGATAAGGTTGGGTCTCTGACGATCGGAAAATTCGCCGATCTGATCATACTTGACTTACTTTCCGCACATCGCTGGGGGCATTTCCGGCAATTTTCCACCTCGCGATAGCCGAGGCGGCGGCGGTCATTTGGG
>WBZN01000333.1_pt1 | contig 45782 bp, 42 predicted proteins | sample 5204281 | NCBI WGS metagenome assembly WBZN01 (sample SAMN12344347, study PRJNA552823) | activated sludge metagenome | biome: Activated sludge suspended growth; feature: Nitrification reactor; material: Wastewater; isolation source: activated sludge from nitrification reactor of wastewater... | reverse complement strand
ACACCATTGGATACATTACTTGATGGCAAATCAATTTGGGCGGAAAAAAATTTAGCTCAAATCTAAACTGACAGACACCTAAAAAAACTGGTAACTGTCAGATCAGGTCTAAGCTAGTACACATGACTAAATTCAGAATTGCACCATGCAGAAAGTTGTTCTTCATATTCCTTGAGAAAAGAAAACTTTGCTCCTTTTCCTCCAAATAGCTTTTTCCCACCAAACTCTGGATAGTCTTTTCCGCAATAATAAACCTTGTCACATAGTGCATGAGGAGAGCACGCAGAACCAGATCTTCCTGCTGACTTTTCAGTGGCAGGAATAATGGTTTCCTCTTTTTGAACAATTCTTGCACCTTTGAAGTTGCCAACACCATCAAGCGTAATTTCGATATGAGCTTGCTGCGGGGTATGGCTAATAGGCATTAGGCGTGCCGAGCCGGGCGGCTCATGCCCTTTGCACTGCTCGTAGGTCTCATAGAGTTTCTGAATCCAGCTCATATCAAACCTCCAGTCGTGCTATTTCAGTTTCAACGTCGAGCAGGTTGCGATCTTTTGAGAACGTTTTTTTGCTCATATCGCGAACGAATTTTCGCACCGAGCAATCTTGCGGGCGCTCAAACACGATTTTTCCACTGATCATCTTTGAGCGGGTAAATCGAGCATAAAGCTTGTCTTCGCCGATTTCGTCTGGATAGTCGAAGCCGTGAAACATCAAACCAAAAGCTATTTCACCTTCATCCTCATAAGGGCTGGTACCTGAGCTGAATTTACATGGCTCGACATACCCTTGGCAATCTCGCGTCCCCAGAAAAATATCCTGCCGCCCGCCACGTTCTAACATGCGTTTTGCGACGATGTGATGCTTGGCTTCATTCCAGTCATCAGCTAATTCAGGACGATGTTCGTTCCACTCGAAATGTGCGCGCACCTGATATTCCACGTCAGCCAGAAAAGTGTAAATAGCCAAAGTGTTTCCTCCGCTTAACTCTAAAGGTTTGGTTCCTTTGGTCTGTGTACGAATGCGCTTCATTACCCGCACCTCATCAATAACCCAGATAAATGTTGGCTTCCAGTAAATGGATTTGGCAATGCCTTTAAGCGCCTCGTAGGTAGGTATATGATAAGAACATTTCTCACCTCCGATGCGGGTCAGCGGATCAGTAAACAGGGCATGTCGCCCCCAGACTTTAAATTCAATGCTGTTTCGTTCAAGCATTCAGTACCTCCATATTTCTCACGGGTGTTTCACTTAGGCCAAACTCATCACTGTAGTAACGGTAATCAAGATACAGGATGCCCGTTCCTTCTTGTATTTCTTTCACAGCATTTTCCTTTTCTAATCGTTCCAATATATTTGGGAATATATTGACGGTGAATTGCTGCGCACGGCGTAACATATCGAACTCTTTGTCGGGCAGATAGGCCGCGCAAAGATCAGCGACGATAGCTTGTCCCTCCTTGCCATACTGGACAATGACACCACGCGTCGGTGCATCAATAGCCTTGAAAGCTTTTGCTGCTGACATGAAAGATTGGCGCAGGTAGATATTGGGCGCTTGACCTGCTCGCTTACTATGTTCAGAAACCGCTACTGAATTGCCGGATAGCAGGTTGAGCAGGGTGTCGTCGTGCCCGATGGACTTGGCTGAAAGCGGATAATCCATTTCATTCTGTCGATCAAAAAAGTAGTACGTGTAATAACGCTTCATTGCTTCAAGACCAATTCGGTCATTACCAAATAGCGTCGGATCACTCTCATATTCGTCCAGTACGCGCTCGGTCTTCTCTCGCCCAACGCGAATATCCTCTAGCAAGTCTAAATTTTCATCTTTCGGATTGATAACGTGAACATACCCCATTTCTGGTCGACCATTCCGATTGCATCGCCCTGCTGCTTGGGCGATTGAATCCAATCCCGCTGTATAGCGGATGACCGCACCGAAATCGACATCTACCCCGGCTTCGATTAGTTGAGTACTGAAGCAAAGTGTAGGTAAATTTTTCTCCAGCCTCTCTCGAATCTCGCTCAGAATTGCTCTGCGATGTGCCGGACACATGTTTGTGCTCAGATGGTAGAATGGTATGCTATTTGCCTCTTTGCACAAACGATACAGGGTTTGCGCAGCATTTTTGGTATTAACGATTACCAAACAACTTCCTGTGCGATGCGCTTCTTCCAAAGCGAGTGTGGCAATTTCATCATTAGACCAACCTCCGGGTTTTCGGCGGTTAATTACTTCAACTCGCTTCAGTTCATCGAACAGTCTTTTTATATCCGGCATCAGTTCATTACCCGCTGGTATTCTGAGCGCACCTTTCTTTGATTCGACTTGGTCCAGAAGCGGCTGAGTAGCAGTACATAAGACGACAGTGCTTCCGCACTGTTCAACCAAGAAATTGATAGCATTGTTAAACAGATGAATGCAGTTGATTGGTAGTGTTTGAATCTCATCGAATATTAGTACGGCATTCGCTAATTGATGCATCCGCCGGGCTCCACGCGTTCCAGCACCAAAGAGCGCCTCCAAGAATTGCACACTTGTGGTATAAACAACCGGCGCGTCCCAGTTTTCAGCGAGAATTTTCCCGCGCCAACTTTGTTCTTCTGGGATGAGGTTAGAATGGTGTTCGAGAATCACGCTGCTTGGTTTTGTTCCTTTGGGTTCCAAAATACTCCTTGCGACTTCAGCATTCTGGTCAATGATGGAAGTAAACGGGATGACATAAATCACTCGATCCATCTTGTGTTTCTTCGCGTGATGCAATGCAAAACGCATACTGGCAAGAGTCTTACCTCCGCCCGTTGGAACGGTCAGGGTATAAATTCCTTTATCGCGGGATGCGGCATTGTGGCAATGACTGGAAATATTGCAACGGAGAGGATCAATTGGCTTGCTAGGCTTCAATTCTGCAAGGTACTTTTCTATCCGATCACACAAGATATACCATTCCAAATACCGACCATGCATTCTTAACTTTGCTGCTTTGGGATTCTCGGAATCGGCAGAATCAATGCGATCAGCATCAATTAAACAACTGAATAGAAAGCGAACCAATAACCCAATCTGCAATTGAGCCACCATACTTTTATCATCTCTGACTGGTGCCACTTGTACAATTTTTGCGAGGGCTATTCGCATCGCCTGGAGCATGTTCGGGTTGCTGACGAGTTCTTTAGCGCGAGAAAGGATTAAAGCATCCGCTTTGACAAGCACTTCTTGTAGGTGAGTACGTTCATTGTTTTTGTTCATTCGCCTTCCGTGTACATTTTCGCCAAGGCTATTCGTATCAGACGACAGGCAATCAATCACACCTGAATGATGGGATGCAATACATAATGACAAGATTTGACCAACGATTGCTCCTAATTCTCCTTGCTTTGATAACTCACACCAAGCAAGCTGAGCACCTGCTGTCGAGTGATCTATCTTTCCTTTTTTGCCTTGTGAATCAACATAATCATCTTCATCCTCGTCAATAAGCCCGATAGCTGACTGAATATAGGTTTGGAATTCATCGCTATACTTGCCAAAATCATGCAACAACCCAATTAACTCACCCTGTTCATCCAAACTTATTTTGGCGGCAAATCTTTTGGCTTTATCAGCCACGCCCATTAAATGTTGTTCCAGCGTATGATTCTTATGTGCTATATAAACCATCCCACCCCTACCTCCTCTGGATTACAAAGTTTCTTTCTTTTTCTCCACCTATCTCCAGTTACTATGGTACATAGCCGCCTATCTTTATAGTGTATTATTTTGAGCTATCTTTACATAAATTTATCCCCGTAGAATTACCAAACAACTAATTTTCTCTCGTTTAATTTCATTAATGAATGCAGATTTATTTTATTGTGCCTTTCAATATTGCTTTTTTATCAAAATAGAACACCGCCATCACAGTAATCCTTAGCTTCTCCACACAGTTATCAGTACAATAATTGGTCGTTAAAGAATTTTTTAATCCTACTATTAAAACTATGGCAAGAATCGTTAAATGCATCAAACTAGGACATGAAGCAGAAGGGCTCGATGCCCCGACTTACCCCGGAGAACTCGGAAAGCGTATTTTTGAGAATGTGTCAAAACAAGCTTGGAGTCAATGGATCAAGCACCAAACCTTGCTAGTGAATGAATATCGCTTAAATTTGGCTGATATCAAAGCGCGAAAATATCTAGCAGAACAGATGGAAGCTTATTTTTTTGGAGAAGGCGCAGACAACCCCACCGGTTACATTGCGCCGCATGACAATACATAAAAACATCACAATCATGCGTTAATCTATTTTACTTTTTCTTGGCACTAGTCCATGCTGCTGATACCGTTGAAAAAGCAGCACACCAACAATGAATGATCTATCTAACCCCGTTCAATTCTTAAACCGAGAGCTTAGTCTGATCGAGTTTAATCGTCGTGTTCTTGCGCAAGCCGAAAACAAGGAGACTCCATTACTCGAGCGACTGCGTTTTTTGTGTATCGTCAGCAGTAATCTTGATGAATTCTTTGAAGTTCGTGTTGCAGGACTGAAGGAACAAATCAAATTAGATACACCAGGTTTCAGTCTGGATGGAATGATGCCACGGCAAGCTTTCAAGCGAGTTTCAGAGCAGATCCATCAACTCGTGGCACAACAATACCAATTGCTCAATGAAAGCATCCTTCCTGAATTAGGACAACAGGGAATTCGTTTTCTCCGCAGAGCAAGCTGGAATGATGCTCAGCGTGACTGGATTAAAGCTTATTTCTTTCGTGAGCTGATGCCGATGTTAACGCCCATTGGTCTTGATCCGTCTCATCCCTTTCCACGCGTATTAAACAAAAGTCTAAACTTTATCGTGGAGCTAGAAGGTAAAGATGCATTTGGTCGCAATTCCGGTATTGCCATTGTTCAAGCACCCCGTATTCTTCCACGGATCATTAGACTCCCTAGTGACGTCAGCACAGAAGAATATAGCTTTATATTTTTATCATCCATTTTACATGCGCATGTTGGTGAGCTTTTCTCAGGTATGCAAGCGATAGGTTGTTTTCAATTTCGTGCAACTCGCAACAGCGATCTTTTCGTCGATGAAGAAGAAATCAAAAATTTGCGCATTGCGCTTCAAGGAGAGCTTCCCCAGCGACATTTGGGTGACGCGGTTAGGCTAGAAGTGGCCGACAGTTGCCCACAACACATGACCGCCTTTTTACTCGATCAACTAGGTCTTACACAAGATGATCTTTACCAGGTTAACGGACCAGTCAATCTTGTGAGGTTAATACGCGTCCCCGATCAAATCGACAAAGCGCAGCTTAAATTCCCATTATTTATCCCAGGGTTCCCGTTCTCATCGCAGAAGAAAAAAATTACTGATATTTTTCAGAAAATACGTAAAAACGATATCCTACTCCACCACCCTTATCAATCTTTCCAACCGGTTATTCAATTCATACAACAAGCTTCCAGTGATCCTGACGTCGTTGCAATCAAGCAAACCGTCTACCGCACTGGCTCTGATTCAACCATTATGGAGGCGCTGATACATGCTGCAAGCAAAGGTAAAGAAGTCACCGTTGTCGTGGAGCTTTTAGCGCGATTTGATGAGGAGGCCAATATCAATTGGGCCAGCCGCCTTGAAGAAGTTGGCGCCCATGTGGTTTATGGCGTGGTCGGTCATAAAACCCATTCTAAAATGGCAATGATCGTGCGGCGTGAGGAGGGCAGATTACGACGCTATGTTCACTTAAGTACGGGTAACTACCATACCGGCACAGCAAAACTTTATACTGATTTCGGTTTGATTACCTGCCATGAAGAGATCTGCGCCGATGTTAATGAAGTATTCTTTCAGCTCACGAGCCTTGGAAAAGCCAGTAAGTTAAAACACTTATGGCAATCACCGTTTAGTCTTCATCATCAAATCCAGGATGCGATTAACCGAGAAGCTGAAAATGCAAAAGCAGGCAAACCAGCTCATATCATTGCAAAAATGAACGCATTGCTTGAACCTGAAATTATTCGGGCGCTCTATGCAGCTTCCAATGCAGGGGTAACCATTCATTTAATCGTAAGGGGCGCTTGTGCGCTACGACCGGGCGTTCCTGGTTTATCCACGAACATCAAGGTTCGTTCGATCATCGGTCGCTTCCTTGAACATTCCCGTATTTTTTATTTTCGTAATAACAATCATCATCATGTCTATCTATCGAGTGCAGACTGGATGGATCGAAATTTCTTCAGACGAATCGAGATTTGCTTTCCGGTTCTTGATTCACGACTAAAGAAACGTGTTATCGCTGAAGGGTTAAGACCTTACTTAAAAGACAATGTCCAAGCTTGGGAAATGGACTGTAACGGTTATTACAAGCAAAAGGTTTTGCATCGAAGTAAGCGATTCTGTGCTCAAGAAGCATTGCTAACGAAACTCGTCGCGGTTCAGCAGAGTTAAACCAAGCTAACATGACCAGAGAAATCGAACTTAAATTAACCATTCCTTCTGACCAGATCAAAGAAATAGCGCAATTACCGTTACTGAAGTCGTTATCAATTGCTCCCCCAAAAAAGCAGAAGCTCTATAGTATATATTACGATACGCCTGATTTATCGCTAAGAAATCAACGCTGCTCGCTACGTATACGCCGCATTGGTAAACAATGGATTCAGACCATTAAGTCAGGTGGAAATATTACTGCAGGGCTACATCAGCACAATGAATCTGAGGTTACCCTAAATAAGGCTCAACCCGATTTTATTCACTTGCAACATACAGGTATTATCAACCCTGCTCAATATCACGCTGTGGTTAAAGCATTAAAGCCAATCTTTATTACGCAATTTACGCGTGATACCCATACCTTGAAAGCGGAAGATGGCAGTATTATTGAATTCTGCTTAGATCACGGAAAAATTACGGCTGACCAGCTCGATGATAACATCAATGAAATTGAGCTCGAATTAAAATCGGGTAATCCTACCCAATTATTCCGGTTCGCATTAGAAATCGCACAACTCACTGATTTCCCAGTTCAGCTTGAAAATGTAAACAAGGCTGAAAAGGGTTACCGATTGTTTACAGGGACTCGTACCCCTCCTACTAAAGCATTACCTATCGAAATAGCTACTAAAACTCCGCTTATTGATGCTTTAAGTAAGATTCTCTCAGGCTGCCTCTTGCAGTTAACTAAAAATGAAAATGGGGTCTTATCGAGCAAAAATCCCGAATATCTTCATCAAATGCGCGTTGCGATTCGTCGACTGCGTTCTGTTTTTATTATTTTCAAGCCGCTGCTAATCGAACAGCATCAATCGATCACTTTCTTTGAACATGAGCTTAAATGGCTAATGCATTTGCTAAATCCAGCTAGAAATTGGTCTGTTTTTACCAACGAAGTACTGCCGCCGATCATTACTCATTTCCCTAATGCCAAGTCGATTATCGCTATTCGGAAGCTAGGCCAGAAGCAACTAAACCAATATACCCAACAAGTACAAACGCATCTCCAGTCTAAACGCTACCTGGAGTTTATTTTAAAACTGAATTTATGGATTTATGACTTGCATCACGATATCAAGCGAGTATCGAGTTTATCGATTGGATCATTTTCCCGATCATACTTACTTGACCAGCATTCTGCCCTCACTAATACAGAAAAGCTGGAAAAAACAAAACCAGCCACCTTGCATGCTTTACGAATCCAAATCAAGAAGCAGCGCTATGCAGCAGAATTTTTCTACTCACTCTATGCAAAGCAAGTATGCTTCAAACGCTACGTTCAATTACTCGCTATACTGCAGGGCGCATTAGGGTCAATCAATGATAACTATATGGTCGATGAACAACTTGAATCCATTCTCTCATCACAAAAGCAAAAAGAGCTGGCGCTATCAATAGGGGTTATTCAGGGATGGAAAGCGCATGTAACTACACAAATGAAAGCAGACTTAAAAAATAACTGGAATGAATTTCTGACTATGTCACCATTTCAGAAGAATAGTAACTAATTGAGGACAGGAGGTTGGATGAGATTGATTTAGCACAACTCGCAACAATCAACCCCATCTGTTTCTTTTTCCGATTATTTAATAATCGCTTTTAATTCACCTTTTGCATATTTCGTTGCTATATTGTCGAGCATGATAGGTTTAATTTTACTCGCCTGCCCGGCACATCCAAACGCTTCAAAGCGTGCTTTACATATATCCTTAGCTGCAGCGGTCGCGTCTTTGAGGAATTTGCGTGGATCAAATTCACTTTTGTTTTTAGCGAGATGGCGGCGAATAGCGCCAGTCATCGCTAAACGAATATCGGTATCGATATTGACTTTTCTGACACCATATTTAATTCCTTCTTGAATCTCTTCAACCGGCACGCCATAGGTTTCTTTCATTTCCCCACCATATTCACGAATGATCTCTAGCCACTCTTGGGGAACAGAACTCGACCCATGCATCACTAAATGAGTGTTCGGAATCCGTTTATGAATTTCTTTAATTCGTTCAATCGCAAGAATATCGCCGGTTGGTTTGCGCGTAAATTTATAGGCGCCATGTGATGTTCCAATTGCGATAGCGAGCGCATCTACACCAGTCTTCTTAACAAAGTCAGCTGCTTGCTCCGGATCGGTCAATAACTGGTCATGAGTTAATACTCCTTCTGCACCATGACCATCCTCTGCTTCACCCATCCCTGATTCAAGTGAACCTAAACAACCCAGCTCTCCCTCAACTGATACACCGACGGCATGAGCGATCGCAACAACTCGAGAAGTAACTTCGACATTATATTCATAAGAAGAGGGAGTTTTAGCGTCTTCTTCCAATGATCCATCCATCATCACACTAGAAAAACCACTGCGAATTGCATTGACGCATACCGCTGGAGAAGCGCCATGATCTTGATGCATAACAATAGGAATATGAGGATAAGCTTCGACAGCCGCTGCAATCAAATGACGCAGAAAAGCTTCACCTGCATATTTTCTCGCGCCAGCAGAACCTTGCATAATCACAGGGCTATTACATTCATCAGCAGCCTGCATAATCGCTTGAATTTGTTCTAAATTATTTACATTAAACGCTGGTAAACCATACCCATTTTCTGCAGCATGGTCCAACAATTGACGCAATGAAACAAGTGCCATCTATATTCTCCTTCCTAAATATTACCTAACTAAAAAATATCAAAATAAAATCTTAAATGAGTCTTCGGTAATTAAATAACTATTGATTTATTAGATATTAGCCTCAAAATTATCAATATTCAGCGGCTTCCTACAATCGCCCACTCGAACAACTTTCATCGTATTGGTGCCTCCAGCTTTACCTACAGGCTCCCCAATCGTCATGATAATTACATCTCCGTCACGAACGGCGCCTCGCTTAAATAGCTCATCTTCTGCCAGATCAAGAATCACTTCTGGATCATATAATCCTTCACCAAATTCGACAGGATAAACCCCTCTAAAAAGCGTCATTTTACCCAATGTGTCTTTCTGAGGACTCAACGCAAATATTGGGACCTTCGAGCTTCTCCGCGACATAAATAATGCTGTCTTCCCACTTTGTGTTAGCGCAGCAATTGCTCGAATTTTGAGATTGCCTGCTGTATACATCGTTGCTCGGGCAATCGCCTCCTCAATACTCACAGGAGGTGTATCAGGCGAACGCCGCATACTTTGATTTACCGTGTACTCTTTCTCTGCTTCGAGGCAAACCCTAGCCATCGCTTCTACTGACTCTACAGGAAACTGACCTGCCGCAGACTCAGCTGATAGCATAACAGCATCAGTTCCATCAAGAACTGCATTAGCTACATCAGAGACTTCTGCTCTCGTTGGAATCGGATTAGTAATCATCGATTCCATCATTTGTGTTGCGGTAACAACTAATCGATTATTTGCACGCGCCGAACGAATCATGCGCTTCTGAAGTGCCGGTACTGCTGCATCCCCTACTTCTACAGCCAAGTCGCCGCGAGCCACCATGAGTGCATCAGATGCTTCCATGATGTCATCCAATGCAAGAATAGCTTCAGTTCGTTCAATCTTTGCCATGATTAAACTATTTCCACCCGCTTCTTGCATCAACGACCGCGCTAGGCGAATATCCTCCCCAGAGCGAGGAAAGGATACAGCCAAATAATCGGCTTTAAGATCTGCTGCAACCTTAATATCCTCAATATCTTTATTTGTCAGTGCAGGTGCGCTAAGCCCTCCACCTTTGCGATTGATGCCCTTATTGTTCGAGAGCGGTCCGCCTTGCACAACTTCACAGAATATTTCACTTCCTTTGACCCCAGTCACACTTAAAACAATGCGTCCATCATCCAATAACAGAATCGCACCTTCTTCAACGTCACTGGGTAATTCTTTATAGTCGAGACCTATTCTCTCTTTATTTCCCAACCGACAGTTAGCATCCAAGATAAATTCATCACCTACATTAAGCCAGATTTTACCTTGTTCAAACTTTCCTATTCGAATTTTAGGACCTTGCAGGTCAGCCAATACTCCGACGGTACAGCCCACTGAGTGCGCTAAGGAACGTGTTAGTTCAGCAAAAGCAATATGCTCTTCTCTCGTTCCATGGGAGAAATTGATCCTTACAACATCAACCCCTGCCACAATCATGCGTTTGAGTATAGCTGGATCGCTACAAGCTGGACCCAGTGTAGCAACTATTTTGGTTCTTCTGAACATGACCGAGGCAGCCTAAGTAAACTATCGCTTTGCTCTTGACTCCAGAATTTCTACCGCTGGAAGTTTCTTCCCTTCTAGAAATTCTAGGAAAGCGCCACCTGCTGTTGAAATATATGAAACCTTATCGTAAATATCGTATTTCTGAATAGCAGCAATCGTATCTCCCCCGCCAGCCAGTGTAAATGCTTGCGTCTCTGCAATGGCTTGCGCAATTCGTCGAGTACCACCACCAAATTGATCAAACTCAAATACTCCAACTGGGCCGTTCCAAACGACCGTACCCGCTTTCATAATGATATCAGCCAATTCTTGTGCGCTATTAGGACCAATATCAAAAATCATGTCATCGTCGGTGACTGTATCAGCAGATTTTGTAATTGCGGGCTCATTTGCATCAAATTTTTTACCGACCACGACATCAACAGCAATTGGAATCGTCGCATTCCGCTGGCGCATTTTATCCATCAATGCCTTTGCTGTAGGAACCAAGTCTTCTTCACACAATGACTTACCAATATTCTTACCAGCTGCTTTCAAGAAAGTATTTGCAATCCCCCCTCCTACCACGAGTTGATCAACTTTTTCCGAGAGCGATTCCAGTACGGTAAGTTTTGTTGAGACTTTTGAGCCACCAACAATAGCCACCATCGGCCTGGCTGGCTTATCCAATGCTTTGGTGAGTGCATCAAGCTCTTCCGTTAATAAAATTCCGGCGCATGCAATCGGTGCATATTTAGCAATACCGTGCGTTGAAGCCTCAGCTCGATGTGCAGTACCGAATGCATCCATAACAAAGATATCGCACAAATTGGCATATTTTTGTGCCGTTTCGTCGACATTCTTTTTTTCACCCTTATTGATACGGCAATTTTCTAGCACGACTAGCTCGCCTTCAGCCACATCAAACCCACCGTTCATCCAATCTTTAATCAGTCGAATAGGTTTGTTAAGGCGTGCAGCGATATTGTCTGCGATTGGTTTCAGTGAATTTTCCTCACTCCACACCCCTTCTTCTGGCCGTCCCAAGTGGGAAGTGACCATCACTTTCCCTCCTCGCTCTAAGCAATGTTCAATCGTTGTCATGGACGCTGTAATCCTGGCATCCGATGTTACCTTTCCATCCGCGATGGGAACGTTTAGATCAGCACGGATAAAAATCCGTTTGCCTTTCAAATCAAGATCGACGAGTTTAATGACTGACACGTTAACTCCATTAAAACTAATTAGAAGATCCTGGTCAGTAAATTAATCATTAACTGACCAGCTTTGACTCTTTACTTGCTCGCAATAACTTTAACCATCTCTAATACTTTGCAAGAGTAGCCCCATTCATTATCATACCAAGCGACTACTTTCACGAAGTTTTTATCCAGAGAGATGCCTGCCTCAGCATCAAAAACAGAAGTGCAACTTTCACCACGAAAATCAGTTGAAACAACTTTCTGATCGGTATAGCCCAACACACCTTTCATTGACCCTTCCGAATTTGATTTCATGGCTTTACAAATTTCGTCATAAGTCGCATCTTTATTCAATTCAACTGTTAAATCAACAACAGAGACATCCGATGTTGGGACGCGAAACGCCATTCCGGTTAATTTTTTATTTAATTCTGGAATAACCACTCCTACCGCTTTTGCAGCTCCTGTTGAAGAAGGAATGATATTCTCAAGAATGCCACGACCACCTCGCCAATCTTTGTTAGATGGACCATCAACTGTTTTTTGCGTAGCAGTAGCAGCGTGAACGGTTGTCATCAGGCCACGTTTAATTCCCCACATGTCATTTAATACTTTTGCGATTGGTGCTAAGCAGTTTGTCGTGCACGATGCATTTGAGACGATAGTCTGTCCACTATAGGATTTATCATTAACGCCATAAACAAACATCGGCGTATCATCTTTAGAAGGCGCGGTCATAATTACTTTTTTTGCTCCAGCTGCCAGATGTTTTTCGCAAGTTTCCTTAGTTAAGAACAAGCCAGTCGCCTCTACGACGACGTCTGCACCGACTTCGTTCCATTTTAATTCAGCTGGATCTTTAATCGCTGTAAGACGTATGCGCTTTCCGTTGACGACTAGCGTATTACCCTCTACAGCAACAGTACCATTGAAGCGACCATGAACAGAATCATGCGTAAGCATATAGGCCAAATAATCTGGCTCCAGTAAATCGTTAATTGCAACCACATCAACATCACTAATTTTTTCTATTGATGCTCTGAAAACCATACGACCAATACGACCAAAACCATTAATTCCAACTTTAATTGCCATTATTTTTGCTCCTCAAATCAAAAAACTAAAATAAACTCAATTTAGCACTTGGGATAATTCGTCGTGCTTTAAATAATTCTTTTTATTGCACCTACAACGTTCTCAGTCGTAATACCGAAATGCTTAAACAAAACTTCAGCAGGCGCAGACTCACCAAATGTATCAATGCCAATGACTTCGCCTTCAAGACCTACATATTTACGCCAATAATCGGTCACACCCGCTTCAACCGCAACACGCTTAATTCCTTTAGGCAAAACAGCTTCTTGATACGCTTTGTCTTGACGATCAAACAAATTAGTACAAGGCATCGAAACCACTCGAATATGGATCCCTTCATCAGCAAGCACTTTTTGCGCTGCTATTGCCAGCGCCACTTCAGATCCTGTTGCAATGATTATTGCGCGCGGCTTCCCATCTGCTGCTTCAGATAAAACATAACCACCTTTATCAATTAGCTTAATAACATCAGCATTCCGTTTTTGGAAAGGTAAATTTTGGCGGCTAAAAATCAGAGTCGTCGGGCCATTCTTCCGTTCAATCGCTCGTGCCCAAGCTGCTGTTGATTCCACTGTATCACAAGGCCTCCAGACATCCATATTGGGAATTAAACGTAGCGTTGCTGTCTGCTCTACTGGCTGATGTGTTGGGCCATCCTCACCCAAACCAATTGAATCATGCGTAAATACAAAAATACTTCGAATTTTCATTAACGCGGCCATACGTAATGCATTCCGTGCATATTCCGAGAACATGAGGAAAGTGCCACCATAAGGAATAAAACCACCATGCAGCGACAATCCATTCATGATCGCGCTCATTCCGAATTCCCTTACACCATAATAAATATAATTACCACCTGATTCGTTACTCACACCTTTCGAGCCAGACCACAAGGTAAGATTAGATCCTGCTAAATCCGCTGACCCTCCGAGTAATTCAGGGAGCGCTGGAGCTAAGCCTTCAATTGCATTCTGAGAAGCTTTACGGGTAGCAATTGTCTCACCTTTTGCATTCACTTTCCCTACTACACCTTCAACATACTCTGACCAGTCTTTGGGCAGATTACCGCTTACCCGGCGCGTAAACTCAGCGGCCTCCTTAGGGTATTTCTGACTATACTCAGAAAATTTTTGATTCCATTCACTTTCAAGTTTCTTACCTTTTGCGCGCGCATCCCAAGCATCATAGACTTCCTTAGGAACTTCAAATGGCAAATAGTGCCATCCTATGTGCGGTCTTGTTGCAGCTATCTCTTCATCACCGAGCGCAGCTCCATGCACCGCATGCGTATTAGCCTTATTTGGTGACCCCATACCAATAACCGTTTTGCAACAAATCATTGATGGTTTATCTTGTTTTTTCTTAGCTTCCTCGATCGCTGCCTCGATTGCTTCTGGATCGTGACCATTTACATTCGGGATCACATGCCAGCCGTAGGCTTCAAAGCGCTTAGGTGTATCATCCGTAAACCAACCTTCAACATGACCATCGATGGAGATACCGTTGTCGTCATAGAAACAAATAAGCTTACCTAAGCCGAGCGTTCCCGCTAATGAACAGGCCTCATGAGAAATCCCTTCCATTAGGCAGCCATCACCTAAAAATACATACGTATAATGATTTACAATATCAAAGCCGGGTCGATTAAATTCATTTGCAAGAATTTTTTCTGCGAGCGCCATACCCACTGCATTGGTAATTCCTTGCCCGAGCGGACCAGTCGTTGTTTCTACGCCGGGTGTATATCCATACTCAGGATGTCCTGGCGTTTTAGAATGAAACTGTCTGAATTTTTTTATATCTTCGATTGACACATCATAGCCAGTCAAGTGAAGCAAAGCATAAATCAACATTGAACCATGACCATTTGATAACACAAAACGATCACGATCAGCCCACTTCGGATTATTTGGGTTATGACGCATATGATGAATCCAAAGCACTTCTGCAATCTCCGCCATACCCATTGGCATGCCTGGATGGCCAGAATTAGCTTTTTGTACCGCATCCATCGCCAATGCGCGAATCGCGCTTGTTAGATTCTTGAATACTGGCGCTTTAAAATCCCCAAATGCTCCCATTTATATACTAGCTCCCCAATAATGATCAAAACGAAACCTCCCTTATCAAAAGACTGACAAGGCAAGTTGGCAAAAGCTGTTATTATCTACTAACTTAGAGTCCGCTACAATATCGATTCCATGATGCGATGTCGAAACTTAGTTACCATGACCACGCAGTTTAATTCCCAGCATTTTAATCTTTCGATAAAGATGCGTTCGCTCAAGCCCAGCCCTTTCTGCAACTCGCGTCATATTGCCACTTTCCTGATCAATCAACTTTTCAAAATAGTTCTTCTCAAATAAATCACGCGCTTCTCGCAACGAAACATTAAGCGGTATATCCGGTGTAACAGACATCACAGGGGATAATGGCGGTGTAAGTACTTGCTGAACTTCTTCTACGTTAATTTCACTACTTGTACACGTTAGCGCAAGAGAATGCACAACACTTTTTAACTGCGTCAAATTCCCAGGCCAGTCATAATTACGCAATGTATTAAGGGCTGCCGTACTAAAATGAACAAAAGGAACTTCCCCTGCTTCAATGCTCGTTGAAAGCAGTTGATTGGCAAGCTCTGGAATATCCTCACGATGTGTTCTTAACGAAGGTACATTAATCGTTAAATTACTCAGCATTTCATACAATTTTGAATTGTAGGTGCCTTGCGCAGTTAACTCTGCTAAACGCTGCGTCGTTGCACAAACCAACCGAACATTAAATTTCTCCAGTTTTCCAAGCAACAGCAGTAGACCTTTCTGCTCTAATTTATTGAGACCACCGATCTCTCTAAAAAAAAGCAACCCATTTTTTACTTGATCTAAAATTCCTAAGGAATTATCTGCCAAAAAAGAAAGTTGCTCCGGTTCAACCCATGGGGTATTAACGTGATGCAAGAAACGCGCACAATGCTCAACACCTACACCCGATTCACCTACCAATAAAACTGGCGACATTAGATTAACAATCTGCTCGAGTCTCTTCTTCAATTCGACAATTTGAGGTCCTTTTCCCAAGTTGGCCAAAGAAATTGATAAGGCTGGCTTACTTTGCCCTCCTCGAAGCGCTTGCTTGACTGTACTCAATAGCTTCTGAAGGGGTATCGGCTTCTCTAAATAATCAACAGCACCAATACGCGTTGCTTCGACCGCGGTATCGATCGTTCCATGTCCCGACATCATCACAACCGGCATCGTCAACAAACCACTATTTGCCCAATCCTTGAGTAAAGTAATGCCATCCGTATCAGGCATCCATATATCGAGCAATACCAAATCAGGCCGACTCTGATTACGACAAATCCGTGCTTGCTCTGCATTTTCAGCCAATACTACTCGATAACCTTCATCACTTAGAATCTCAGATAATAATTCTCGAATGCCAATTTCATCATCAACAACCAGAATAGTATTGTTGGCCATATATCACTCCTTTCGTATCTGAGCTCAATCCACTTCCTTGGTCCCCATTATGCTTTAACACCACCCTATCTCACTATTTATTACGCTATACGATTAATCGTTGATGCTGGTTGCCCAGAATTAATCGTGGGCAACGTGATTGTAACTTTTGCACCATGCGGTTGGATATTTTCAATTTGGATTGTCCCGTTATGTTCATCAACAATTTTTTTGACAATCGGCAACCCAAGTCCTGTACCTCTTGGTTTAGTGGTTACATAAGGCTCAAAAGCTAGTGTTTTAATTTCTTCGGCGAAACCCTTTCCATTGTCGATAATGCACAGCTTAACACTTCCTGAAATCATATCAGTACTCACCACAATCGTACCATTCTTAGTATCTGCTAGTGCATCCTGAGCATTTTGTAGTAAGTTATGAATCACTTGCCGCAATCTTGCCGGATCACCACGAATCAGCAAAAGATCAGAGGATAGCGCTAACTTTATTTCTGGACATTGCGAATTTTCAGCTTTAGCGTTAGATGTTTCGTACAGCGCCAGAACCTCATGAATCAATCGATTGAAATTAATCTGGACCATTTCTAATTCAGGAATGCGAGCATACTCACTAAACTCATTTACCATCTTTTTTAAGGCTTCAACTTGACTAACAATGGTTTCAGTCGAACGTTGTAGAATCTTAGCGTCCTGCCCGCTTAATTTATCCATTAGCCTATGTTGAATCCGTTCTGCAGAAAGCTGGATTGGTGTCAGCGGATTTTTTATTTCGTGCGCCAATCGACGCGCAATTTCTCCCCAAGCTACCGTACGCTGCACTTGTAATAATCCCGTAATATCATCAAACACCACTATTCCACCGCCACCTGAAGACTCAGGCAACCGCGTTCCACGGAGTAGCAGAACTTGGTCTTTATTCTCGCTGAAATGTAAAACTTGTCTTTGCCATTCCCCACTGTGAGTTAATCCAAATCCATTCTGTATCTCTGATGCCAGCAGATGAAACTTAGGTTCCTTCTCAACACATTCATCGATCGCCAAACCTTCTAGATAAATTAATGGGATTTGCAAAATTTGTTCTGCGCTGCGATTAACGGTTCTGATTTTTAACTTGTCATCAAACACCATCACCCCGGAAGAAAGATTCGCCAGTATACTTTCTAAATAAGCGCGTGCGCTTTCAATTTCATGCTGACTTTGCTGCGCATTTGCGCGCGCCAAATCCAACTGCTCTGTCATTAAGTTAAACGACTCCGTCAAAACACCCAGCTCATCATTGCTAAAAACCTGATGCCGCCTGCTGAAATCGCCTTGAGCAACAGCCCGTGTACCTTCTGCAAGCATTCCCAACGGCGCGCTTAGTTTCTCACTGATAAGAAAAGCACTCGCTAATGCCGAAAAAAGCGCTAACAACAACGCAAGCGTTAAAGTCACGCTATATAAACGCGTAATCCCTTGTTTTGATAATACCAATTCCTGGTAATTCCGATACCCGGTTTGCACAATCTCGGCATTTTCGGCAAGACGGGGAGGTACCTGTTGTAGCACTTGCAATACGCGAATATCATCTTCCAGGCTTAAGACATTGACGGGAACGAGCACTCGTAAGAACAATCCTTTATTGGGAATCGACTCAACTGCGCTATAACTCTTTTGCATTCTTATATGTCGCATAGCAGTTGCATTAGGTATTTCCGGAAATAGCGCGACATCATCAAGGCTTGAGAATGCGATGGCCTTCCCATCTTGATTGAACAAGGTTGCTTCTTGTATATAGGAATGTGCTAAAAGTTGATTTAATGAAGAAAGTGTTTGCGAAGGAGAGTCGGCAAGCGCTAGTGCTGTAATTTTAGCTTTTTTTTCCAGCTCTTCCAGTAAATTATCCAGCATGGTTTGGCCTAGATTGATCCCACCTTCAAGGGCTTGATCAACTTTGACATCAAACCAGGATTCGATACTCTTCCCGAGAAATTGAACTGAGATTCCGTATACCAATACTCCGGGTAAAATCGCCATTAATGAAAAGATGACTAATAGTCGGAGTGCCAACCGCGAACCAAAAACGCGTGCTTTAAGCCTTTTTCTTAATCTCCATAATAAAAAGCCAACGATACCGAGCAGCAATAAAACAAAAAAAACATTCAGTACAATCAACCACCGATAAAATTTTCCAAGAAAATCAGTATTCGCTCCAGCTGTCGCCAAGAGGAACAGCATGATGACGCTTAATCCTGTAACGAGGAAAATAAGATATTTCACTGACTATCTATGAATTGGAAAAGAAGATGCTACCGGAAGTTTAGTACGCCACTCTTTTTTCTCTGAACTCAAGTTCCATTCTTTTGATCTCAATGATTCAAGCTGGAAAGGTTTAGATAAACGAGAAGCATCAAGCCATACTTGCAAACTAGCCGAGTACTCGATAGTGGGATCAAGCTTTAATTTCTCTTCAACCGGAATATGATGCTGAGTTCCCAGTTCTTGAAGTGCTTCATTTAATGTATCAAACCCTTGCGATTTGGATCGGTGGCTCAGCCGATACTGTCGAGTTAGTGCGTTATAACTCAGACCAATTCGTAATTTACTTCTAGCCACCTCATCATCTACCCAGTACCACTTGGTATCGATTAATGAAAATTTAATCACAAAATACAAAACGATACCCTTTTCAAGAGCCTGCTCTAAGGTGCTATTTAATTCGATTGCTGCGTCAACATTGATTTGATAGCCAGTCTCCGCTGCCTCCAATGCGAATGATTTAATTTCTATATTACCTTCACCATAAGCTGACTGAATGATTATACCAATGAGAAAAAAACTCGATATCAGCATACTAGCTAGCTTCTCTATCCAATTCATGCCGTTATACCTTATAAAATAAGGCATAATAAAAACCATCATGGAAGCAGTTAGGTATTAATTGTCCGTTATTGACTTCGCCATGTACGATTGGTAATAAACGCGCATCGGAGTGTTTTTCCAAGAAGCACTTTACTTGCTGGCAATTCTCTTCAATAAACACGGAGCAAGTTGCATAGAGTAATTTTCCTTCGCTTTTAAGAAGTGGCCACAATGCATCTAAGATATTTTGCTGCATATTCAAAAACATAGGAAGATCAGTTATACGTCTCAGCCATTTTATATCAGGATGTCGGCTAACAACCCCAGAGGCACTACAGGGCACGTCCGCTAAAATTCGATCAAAAAGTTTTCCACTCCACCACGAAGATGGCAAAGCTGCGTCGCCACATACTTGACGAAAGGGCTCGATTCCTAATCGCTTAAAATTTTCTGATACGCGACCCAAACGGTATTGATCATTATCTAAAACTGTCAATTGAATATTAGCAGCTTCCATTAAATGGGTACTTTTCCCCCCTGGGGCTGCACATGCGTCAAGGACGATCATTCCATCGCTAACATCCAGAAAGGGCGCAGCTAATTGGGCACCCGCATCCTGAATCGAAACATAACCTTGCTCAAACATCGGTAATTTTTGTGTAGGCACTGGTTTGAATAACATAAGCGCATTATCCCATACTTGCCGACTTTCAATCTTATACTGGCTAAGTAGCGTTTGGTAATCTGCGACGCTGGTTTTGCGCCGATTCACTCTCAGTGTCATCGGCGGATGACGATTATTGGCCTGTAAAATCGCCTCATACTGCTGGGGATACTGATATCTTAATTTATCGATCCACCATTGAGGATGTGAAAATCGCCCCACCTCATGGGCATTAGCTAGATTTAACAAAGAGGTATCATTTCTTAGAAAATTTCTTAGGATCGCATTAACTAAGCCGGCCGCGCCCTTATTTTTGATTAATTTTCGAGTAGTTGCGACAGCACAATCTACAACCGCGTATTCAGGTGATTCACTATAATAAAGCTGGTATAAGCTGACCAGCAGTAGATTTCTCAATTTTTTGTCGGATAGCGGTTGCTTTACCAATTGGTTTAATATCACTTCTAGTTGGCCTAAATATCGCAACACACCGTAAACTATATCTTGAATAGCGCCGCGTTGCTGCGATTGCAGTAGCGGGTTTTGACGCCAGAGCGCTTGTAGCACTAAAGTTAAATTTTTTCCAGACAAAACTATCGCGACTGATTCAGCAGCTAGCTGCTGAATTTTCATCATACCAAGATCGGCTATGCTTATTCCCTCCTGAACGTCTTAATAATGGTTTATCGGTGGCCAAAACGCGATTAAGCCATAAACTCACCCAATTTCATTGAATATCCCTTAAGAAAATCCTTTGCGGGTAATTTTTTTCCTCCGGCGCGTTGAATCACTTCCAGAATCATCGCGTGCTTACCACAAGCAACCGTAATACCGTCATGATCGATATTAACAATCTCACCAGGCCGCCCAGAAAGTTTCTGTTCAATTCGCGCTTGCCATATTTTCAACACCAGCGATTGATGGCTAGTAAAAGCGATGGGGTAGGGATTAAACGCCCGAATGCTGCGATCGATCACTTTCGCATCGAAACACCAATCGATTTTCGCTTCATCCTTCTCAATTTTACGCGCATAACAAGCCTCCTTCTCATTTTGCTCAACCGCTAATAATTTTTCTTGTTGTAATAGATCAAGAGCTTCAATAATACATTGCGCGCCTAATTGGGCTAGGTTGTCATGCAATGATTGTGCCGTATCGGATGGACTGATTGGAATGGCTCTCCGCAATAATATGTCGCCCGTATCTAAGCCTTGATCCATTTGCATGATCGTTATTCCCGTTTCTTGGTCTCCAGCTTCAATAGCGCGTTGAATCGGAGCAGCTCCCCTCCATCGAGGTAAAAGCGATGCATGAATATTTAAACATCCCCGCGATGGCAGTCGCAAAATTGATTCTGGTAAGATAAGCCCATAGGCAGCAACAATCATAACATCTGCCGCAAATGACATTAGCTGTTCTCTTATCTCACTTGACTTTAACGTAATCGGTTGCAAGACTGGAATCGAATATTCGCAGGCAACTTTCTTGACTTCACTTTCCTGCAGTTTCAATCCTCGACCAGCCGGTCGATCGGGTTGTGTTAAAACAAGTACAATTTGCAATTGCGCATCAATGAGTGCTCTCAATGCAATTGCAGCAAAAGCAGGAGTTCCTGCAAATACTATCCTCATGGAAATGGAATCCGATGTATCATTAACCGTTCATCGATAACACCGAAGACTTAGTGAGATACTGCCGCTTCTTCAATTTGGTCTGAATTCTTGATTGCTTTAATCGCGACAAATACTCAACAAAAACCTTACCTTCGAGATGATCAATTTCATGTTGTATACATACCGCAAGCAGCCCCTCTGCCTGTGTCTCGAAGTATTCTCCTTGAAGATTTAACGCTCTAACAATAACGAGCTCAGCACGTTTAACTTTGTCAAATATTCCGGGTAACGATAAACACCCTTCTCGAAACTCAGCATCGCCTGTCTTAGCGATTATTTCTGGGTTAATAAATACATTGAGTTGATCATACGTATCGGAAATATCGATCACAATTACACGTTGATGAACGTCAACTTGAGTTGCAGCCAGACCAATTCCAGATGCGTGATACATCGTCTCTGCCATATTCTTAACCAGCAAATGAATATCTTGAGTAATCTCTGGTACGGCTTTCGCAATCTTATGTAATCGCTCATCTGGATACTGTAATATTTTCAGAATTGCCATAACAAATATGCGTAATTCACGCTACTAAATACTGAAGTTAAATCGTAAAATCCCGGCGATGATACTCGAATTCAAATCCATCTTGTTTCGTCCCCACTTACACTCTTGGAAAAATAAACTTATGCGTACTATATCCATTATAGCGATGATTTTAGCTATCAGTATATTTTCTGACTGGGCCGCAAAAGCAAAAGATGTCGAATTACTTACTCATGCGCCTGAACGATATGTTGTATCGCAGGGAGATACGTTATGGGGAGTCGCCTCTCGTTATCTTAAAGATCCCTGGCGATGGACAGAGATTTGGGACATTAACCAAAAACAAATCAAGAACCCAAACGATATCTACCCCGGTGATATTATCGTTTTGGTTCGAACGACCGATGGAAGTAGCAAATTAATGTTTGCGAATGAAAAAGCAACGATCAAGCTATCGCCTAAAATGCGCATTGAAAAACTTGATATCGAGAAAATCCCATCGATTCCATCAAAAAAGCTCGAACCATTCTTGAGTCAGCCTTTAGCCATCGAGAAAAATGGATTAGACCAAGCACCATTAATATTAGGCTCCAGTGACAACCGCGTAATTTTAAGTGCAGGTGATACGGTCTATGTACAAAATATGCCTTCTGACCAAGGCATGGATTGGCAAGTTTTTCGTGCAGGAAAAGCACTCATCGACCCAGAAGATAATGATCGCGTCCTTGGTCATGAAGCCGTCTATCTTGGTGATGTAGCGGTATTAAATTTTGATACGATCAGTTCAGTGAAAATTACACATTCAGCACAGGAGATTCTCAAAGGTGACCGCCTGATTCCTGCTTCTGCATTACAAGTTAACGATTATATTCCTCGCGCACCTGATTTTCCAATTAGAGGACGAATCATTTCAGTCTATGGCGGCGTCACTGAAATTGGTCAAAATGCAATCATTACCCTTAATAAAGGGCTACTTGATGGACTAGAAGTGGGTCATGTACTCGCTGTTTATCGCAAAAGCACCACTAAATTGCAAGACAGTAAAACCATACAGCTACCGGATGAACGAATTGGTTTGGTTTTTCTATTTCGAGTTTTTGATAAAGTATCGTATGCTCTCGTTTTGCATAGCGCCCAAGCGATTAAAGTACTTGACGCCGTGCAAACACCATAAAAGTAAATTAATAAGAACAATTTGATTGGTTATGAATATTCAGCCAGATATTGAATCCTGGCTAACACTTAGCTTAATTGAAGGACTCGGCGACGAATCCTTCCGTAAGTTACTTTTAACTTTTAAACATCCTAGTGGTATTCTCAACGCTGATACTCAATTACTTGAACGTTATGTAAAAAAACAAATCGCCACAGATATCGCCAATCGTCGCATTGATCAGCAGAAAATAGCCGCTACGCTAAAGTGGCTGGAAGACCCCACTAACGCAATCATTACACTCAGCGATGAAGATTACCCAAAGCGATTGCTCAATATTGCTGACCCTCCCCCATTACTTTATTTAAAAGGCCAGCGCAAACTCCTTAATAACCCCTCTCTTGCAATTGTCGGGAGTCGTAACGGCACACCTCAAGGCGTTGCTAACGCGCATGCATTTGCTGAAGCCGCAAGCAGTGCTGGTCTTTGCGTTGTAAGTGGCATGGCTTTAGGTATTGATACCGCCGCCCACCAAGGCGCTCTGCTCGGTTTCTCCAGCAGCATTGCGGTTGTAGGAACTGGATTAGATATCGTTTATCCCGCTAAAAATCACCAGTTAGCACACCAACTGGCTAAAGAAGGAGCTCTCATTTCTGAATTCCCCTTGGGCATGCCAGCAATCGGCAGAAATTTTCCTCGTAGAAACCGAATTATCAGTGGCATAAGTTTAGGTTGCCTCGTTATTGAAGCCACTTTAAAAAGTGGTTCACTCATTACAGCGCGGCAAGCACTTGAGCAGGGGCGTGAAGTGATGGCGATTCCGGGATCAATTCATTCACCGTTATCGAAAGGTTGTCATGCATTAATTAAGCAAGGTGCAAAACTTGTAGAAAATATTAATGATATTCTCGATGAGTTTAATTATCAGCCACTTAACTTACCCAACACGTTGACAACCGATGAAACAATCAAACAAACTTACACCCAAGAAAACGCTATTTTACTTTCTCATTTAGATTATGAAGCGATTGATATCGACAAATTGTGCATTCGGAGTGGCTTGACTGTGGAAACAGTATCCGCCATGCTATTAGCTCTGGAACTAGATGGAGTTGTAGCAAGTTTACCGGGTGGTCGATATCAACGAATTCGTTGATTAAAAATACAATTCATTAAAATTCTAATGCGAAATATAATCATGAAGAGCGAAGCGATGTTTGAGATTTTAATCTACTTATTCGAAAATTATTTTGATTCTGAAAATTGCCCAGATTCAGCGACTTTAACACGGAAATTAACACTGGCAGGATTTGGAGAAGATGAGATTAGCCAAATTCTTGGTTGGCTATCAGATCATACAAAACATGAAGCAGGAAAGTACCCTTCAGCGCTATCTCAAAGCAAATCATTTCGAGTTTATTCTTCTTCTGAATTAGAAATCATTGATGTTGAAAGTCAAGGATTTATTCTTTTTCTTGAGCAAGCCGGTATACTTAATTCATTACAACGTGAATTATTAATTGATCGTATTCTTCAGATGGATGGCAGTAGCTCCTGCTTGGATAAAATCAAATTAGTCGTCATGTTTGATCTATGGGTGCAAAACCAGTTAACAAATCACGATTTAATCGAGAAATTATTTATTGCCAGCAATCCACGCAATCGACACTAATTTAACTCACGACGAGTTTCTAACTCCATGAAAAAACTTAAAAACATCCTTATTGATCTGATCATCCCTCAATAACTTCGGTTACTCAATCTGGTCATCACCAGATAAAGTGCTAACATAGCTCAATCACCTAAAAAAATATCTAACAAAATAATAACAGAATTTTATGAGTAAAAAGCTGATTATCGCTGAGAAGCCTTCTGTTGCAAACGATATTGCCAAGGTTCTAGGGAACTTTACTAAAGAAGCTGATTATTTCGAGAATGATGAGTTTATCCTATCCTCTGCGGTTGGACATTTGCTCGAATTAGCAGTACCAGAGGAATATGAAGTCAAACGCGGCAAATGGAGCTTTGATCACTTACCTGTTATACCGCCTCATTTTGATCTAATCCCTTTAGAAAAAACAGCGACACGCTTAAAAACACTAACCAAACTTATCAAACGAAAAGATGTCGACACGTTAATTAATGCTTGTGACGCGGGCCGAGAAGGGGAACTCATATTTCGATATATTGTACGCCATAGTAATATCCAAAAGCCCATCAAGCGCTTATGGCTTCAATCCATGACACCATCCGCCATTAAGGAAGGTTTTAATAATCTACTCAACGATAGCGATTTACAACCTCTGGCTGAAGCTGCAGTTAGTCGATCTGAATCCGATTGGTTAGTTGGAATCAATGGCACCCGGGCGATGACTGCTTTTAATTCTCAAGAAGGGGGATTTCATAAAACGACAGTCGGCCGTGTTCAAACGCCCACGCTCGCAATCCTAGTTGAGCGAGAAGAAGCAATCAAAAAATTTGTTCCTAAAAGCTACTGGGAGCTTCATGCTACCTTCAATACAAACAGCCATTCTTATAAAGGCAAATGGTTTGACGAGAAATTTACTAAAAGTAAGGAGAATGCTGAAGCACGCGCAGAACGTATCTGGGATTTAGCAAAAGCGGAAGCAATCAAACTAAAATGTCTCGGAAAATCAGGCACTGTCAGCGAAGAAAGCAAACCAGCCAAAGAAACTTGCCCGCTACTTTATGATTTAACTAGCCTGCAAAGAGAAGCCAATAGCCGCTTTGGATTTTCAGCAAAATCAACCCTCGGACTTGCTCAAGCGCTTTATGAGAAACATAAAGTTTTAACTTATCCCAGAACGGATTCACGCGCACTACCGGAAGATTATCTTGAAACCGTCAAAGAGACCCTACAGTCTTTAACAACGAGCCCCTATCACGAATTCGCCAGTCAAATTCTTGTTTCTGATTGGGTGAAACCAAATAAGCGCATTTTTAACAACGCTAAAATTTCAGATCACTTTGCGATCATTCCGACTTCACTCGAGCCAAAAAAACTAAACGAAGCGGAATTGAAGCTCTATGATTTAGTCACCAAGCGTTTTCTTGCGATTTTTTATCCCTCTGCTGAATATCTCGTTACCACAAGAATCACTCGTGTTGAAAATGAAACCTTCAAGACGGAAGGTAAAATCATGGTTAATCCAGGATGGCAAATCGTCTATGGCAAATCAAGTCCAAGTCCTAGCGTTGATAGCGATCAAGAAAATTTAACTTTAGCGGCAATTGTCCCTAACGCAACTGTCGAAACAGAAGAAATCGATACCATTGCCAATCAAACCCGCCCACCCGCAAGATTTAATGAATCAACGCTACTATCGGCCATGGAAGGCGCTGGAAAATTAGTTGAAGATGAAGAACTCAGAGCTGCGATGAGCTCGAAAGGACTAGGCACACCAGCAACACGAGCTGCAATTATTGAAGGTTTAGTCTCTGAGCATTACTTGCTGCGTGAAGGAAGAGAATTACTACCCACGGCCAAAGCATTTTCATTGATCACATTATTACGCGGATTAAAAATTCCTGAACTGATCTCACCTGAATTGACAGGGGATTGGGAATATAAACTTCGGCAAATTGAGCAAGGTCAACTAAAGCGACAAGACTTTATGAATAAAATCGCCGAGATGACCAAGCATATGGTTGATCAAGCAAAGAGTCACCGTGGAGAAACCATTAGCGGTGACTTTGCGGTGCTTAAAACACCGTGCCCCAAATGCGGCGGTATTTTGCATGAAACCTATAAAAAATTTCAATGCCAGCAATGTGACTTTGCGTTATGGAAAATTTTGGCGGGACGCCAGTTTGAAGTCGACGAAATGGAGACATTGATCTCGCAGCGGGAAGTAGGTCCTTTACTCGGTTTTAGAAGCAAAATGGGACGTTTATTCAGTGCCAGTATCAAACTCACTGATACATTTGAAATGAAGTTTGAATTTGGCAATGGCGATGATTTAGAAGTGGAACCAATTGATTTTTCCAATCATCAATCACTGGGAACATGCCCTCAATGCAATCATCACGTCTATGAGCATAGCACCAATTATGTCTGTGAGAAGGCAGTTGGCCATAACCCAACCTGCAATTTCAAAGTCGGGAAAGTCATTCTCAATCGTGTGATTGAGCAAGAACAGATAATGAAATTACTTGCACATAAAAAAACAGATTTATTAACGAATTTCATTTCCAAAAAAGGCCGACCTTTCTCTGCCTATCTTGTAGTTAATGCTGATAACAAAATTGGATTTGAATTCGAGGAAAGAAAACCATCAAAAGTACGAAGTAAGAAAACAAGCAAGAATTGAATTTCTCAGAATGGACACCTAACCCTCACACTATTTCTTTAAGTTATACTTAGCTAGGAAATTCAATCGTAAACAGTTCATTCAATAACGCGACCAAGCGATTTGATTCAAAATGTTCCGTGATCGTAATCATGCAGCAAACCAATTAGCTAAACAACTCGATCATTATCGTGATTGTCACCCACTCATTTTAGCGATTCCGCGCGGTGCCGTCCCAATGGGAAAAACGATTGCTGATATGCTTTCAGGCGATTTGGACGTAGTCCTTGTCAGGAAGTTACGAGCACCAGGTAACCCCGAGTTTGCTATCGGTTCCATTGATGAAAGCGGCTGGACTTATCTGGCGGATTACGCGGGGCAATTTGTGCACGATCCTCAGTATATTGAAGCGGAAAAGGCTGCTCAATTAAAAACGATGCGAGCGCGACGCAAGCAATATACCCCGATTCGCCCGCCATTCGATCCCAAAAACCGGATCGTAATTGTGATCGATGATGGTTTGGCTACAGGATCCACCATGATTGCAGCATTGCATGCATTAAAGGCCAAACATCCAAAAAAACTAATCTGTGCTGTACCCGTCGCACCACCCGATACCTTAGAAAAAATAAAACCCTACGCTGACGAAATCGTTTGTCTCAATTCTCCGCGTGATTTCTATGCGGTTGGTCAGTTTTATCAAGACTTTCCGCAGGTCAGCGATGAAGAGGTCATTCAATCCTTAAAGCTCAGTCGCCATTAATCTCATGCTGCGGTATCGGTTAAATAATGAGCGAACCAATCTGCAGCCTGATTTGCCACTTGTTCTAAGGTCCCAGGTTCCTCAAACAGATGAGTTGCTTCCGGTATTAATACCAGCTGCTTTTCACACTGCAATCGTGAATAAGCTTGCTGATTCAATTCGATTACACCATAGTCCGAACCACCCACCAAAAGTAAAGTTGGTGACATCACTTTTAATAAGGCTTGCTCACCCGCAAGGTCAGGACGTCCTCCTCGTGATACCACGGCTGCAATTTTTCTTCCGAGCTTGGCAGTCGCTTGTAAAGCTGCAGCAGCACCCGTACTGGCGCCAAAGTACCCGATTTTCAGCCCACTCGTTTTAGTTTCTGCACCAAGCCACGCAGTTGCAGCAAGCAAACGTTGCGTCAACAAACTGATCTCAAAACGGGTTGCATAATTCTGGTCCTCCTGTCGAGTCAACAGATCAAACAGCAATGTTCCTAACCCACGATCTCGAATGACTTTTGCCACATAATTATTACGCGGACTAAATCGGCTGCTACCACTCCCATGCGCAAAAACCACGATCCCTCGCGCGCCTGGAGGAATAATTAATTCACCCTCTAATCGTGCTGCACCATCGGTAATCGATATCGTCGTCATCATTGATGTCCTAACAAAACAGGGATGCGCTGCCGACCAAAATGTTCAGCAGATTTTCCAAAACGCCCAGCAATTGCAGTACCACAATCAGGGCAATGACCATTTGCAGTTAAATGATAGTGTTTAATTTCATACCAATCCCGCTCAATTAACACACGACCACACGATGAACAATACGTGGTATCACCCTCAGGGTGATGGACATTTCCCGTATAAACATAGCGAAGCCCCGCTGCCAATGCAATCCGCCTTGCCTCGATTAATTTACTTACCGGAGTTGCCTCAATATCTCTCATTTTGTAATCTGGGTGAAATGCAGAAAAATGCAAAGGCACTTCGCTGCCTAGCTTATTTACTACCCACTCACTTAATGCCTGAAGTTCTTCAGCCGAGTCATCTAATCCGGGGATCAGCAAAGTTGTTATCTCAAGCCATACATTGGTTTCATGCTTAAGATATTGCAACGTATCAAGCACCGGTTGCAAATGAGATCCTGTTTGCTTCACATAGAAGGATTCAGTAAATGCTTTGAGATCGACATTGGCAGCATCCATCTTGGCAAAAAAATTAGCTCTGGGTTCAGCGTGGATATAACCTGCTGTAACTGCAACCGTATTGATACCCTGTTCATGGCAAGCATCCGCAACATCCATTGCATACTCAGCAAAAATCACTGGATCATTGTAGGTAAATGCGACACTTTTACAACCCAGGCGTTTAGCAGTTAAGGCAATCGTTTCAGGACTAGCTTGATCAGCTAATTTATCAAAACTGCGCGACTTAGAAATATCCCAATTCTGGCAAAATTTGCAAGCTAAGTTACAACCTGCAGTACCAAACGATAGAACACTACTGCCGGGATAAAAATGGTTAAGCGGTTTTTTCTCAATGGGATCGACACAGAAGCCCGATGAACGTCCATAGGTCGTCAGCACCATCCGATCCCCAGCCCTTCCTCTGACAAAACAAGCACCACGCTGCCCTTCATGCAATTTACAATCACGAGGACATAGATCGCACTGAATACGGCCATCTTGCAATTGATGCCAATAGCGCGCTGGATATTGCTCCTCAAGGCTAATTGACTCATCCACGCCGCTAATCCTCCATAACGTCTGTTTCACGCCATTTACTAACGGTATAGCGAGCAAGCTTTAAATCAGAGGCCCAGAAATCAACCGGTAAGCCTGCTTTGCGTTTTAGCATTGCTAAAAATTGCTGAGGTTGTTTAAGCTCATCCCAGACCTGAGGTAAGAAAGTACTTCGATAGTGCCTATACTCAAGCACAATCCCATCGATACCAGGTCTCATCAGCTTTATCGCATCAGCTTCATCCCGAGCAGCGATTCTCTGTGTGGAAGATAAAATTGAAACCTCAATCGCAATAGTTTCAAATTCGTCAGCACGCAACGGTAAAAAACGGGGATCATGTAACGCAGCTGATATCGCGTTACTTTTAACATCGGCTACTAAAGGCCGATAAGCTTCAAGCGACCCAATACAACCGCGCAATGTTTGATCCTGAGTCAATGTAACAAAACTTGCACTCCATGTCTGCAACCAAGATGCTGACTCGTCAACGTGACATGGAAAGTCGAGGTTTAATGCATGTGCGATCGCAGCGCGCCCAACTTTTAATAGTGCACTCCCTTGATTAGGCATCATGATACTTCCTCGCTAAATGTGATTCAGCGAATGCAAAGACACCATAACCGACCACCTGCTCGCGCGACCCTGCAGTATCGCCGGAATTCCGCAAATCCAGCAAATGCGCTATTAGATGATGTTGACGTGCGGCTGCAAGTAAGCCATTGATTGAGGTTGCCCCACAGGCCTGCTCATGATTAACCAATGGCCGCAACTGAAGAATTGACAAAGCCGTCTTACTATCCTCATTCTGAGCCGACTCATAAGATAAATAATGAGAAAGATCTGAACTAACTACGATCAGCGTTTCTTCACCCCCCCAAACACAATTCAGGACTTCTACAACCTCATCGACTGATGCCATCCCAACCACCAGCGGTAATAATTTAAACTCAGCAAGCATTGTTTGCAAAAAAGGAATCTGTACTTCTAACGCGTGTTCAGTTTGATGTGCTTGGGGACTAACAATGACTTGAGGCAAGGATTTAATACGTGCCACCGCATCATGATCAATCTCAACCTGCCCTAAAGGCGTTATAAAGCTATCGACACCCGGTAATGCTAACCCTCGCAAAGCAACTCGGTGCGCTGGTCCCAGCAATACAACACGCCGAATCTGTGCTGCTATTGAGTGAAGCGTGCTATAGCCAGCTGCCGCAATCGCACCTGAGTAAATATAGCCTGCGTGAGGAACGATTAAAGCCTTGGGTATTATTTCTGAGATAGGCGCCAACCTTAAATAGCGGTTAATTTCTTCACTTAATGTGCGACAATCCTCTGGATAAAACAAGCCTGCCACAGCAGGCAATCGTTTTGTCAACATCTAAGACTTCCTTAAATTGAATGATCCTAATATGGGAATATGTCGCGAAAAAACAAGAGCGTAGTAATAGAACATTGGAAGCGCACAAGCGATTATCACGCGCTTTTATAAGAAGTAATGCCTTCAGTTGCTAGGCTAAAACGATTCTAATCAGCCTAGCTTCGCTTTTACTATTAGCAATATAGACTGATCGAAGGCGATGCTATCTAAGCTTCAAGCACTCGGTAGTTTTTCCAGGAATGTAACTGTCCAAGCCACCCCAAATCCAGTCACATCTGTCCCGACGGCCCCCAGACCATTCTTATGGTTGCAGGCTGAAAGATCCATATGAAGCCATGGAATATCGTTGACGAAGCGATTCAAAAAACAAGCGGCTAGAATATGATCAAAATCACTGTCCAATTTACATTGTTTTGTGTCCGCAATCTTACTTTCTAGCTCCATTTCATAGTCGCTATCCATCGGAAAAACACAAACACGTTCCCCGCTTAATTTACCGGCCGACAGCGCATGTTCTGCTAAATAATCACGATTTGTAAAAATGCCGCTATAGCGCGACCCCAATGCGGTATACATGCTTCCTGTCAAGGTTGCAAAATCAATAATCAAGTCAGGTTTGAGCTTTTCGGCTAGCGCTAAAGTATCTGCAAGTACCAGGCGTCCTTCTGCATCGGTATGGATGATCTCGATTGTCGTACCATTAACCGCAGTAATTACATCATTTTGTTTGTAGGCACGTGGACTGATATGGTTTTGAGCAATCGCTAACCAACAATCGATATTAATCGGTAAATCAGCCCGAGTTGCTGCCAATAGAATGCCTAATGCCACGGCCGAACCATTCATATCTTCATGCATGCCGTGCATATACCGCGCACTTTTTAAGTTGTGCCCTCCCGTATCAAAACAGATTCCCTTGCCGACTAATGCAATCGTTTTACAATGCTTCTTTGAGTTATAGCGTTGCAAATGCACGATTGCAGCATCTTCGGTATCGCTACCTTGAGCCACCGCAACAAATGCACCCGCACCCATTTTACGTAAAGTTGCTAAATCATATTCTTGATAATTCCAATTTTCATTGTTGGCTAATTTCTTAATCTGCTCTCGATACGTCCTCGGCATTAATTCATTCGGCGGCAAAACCGTTAATCCTCTCGCTAACAAATTCCCTTCTGCCTGCGCGCGAAGTAGTATGAAACTATCCGCTTCCTCGTACCCATATAAATAGATCGTATCCAGTGGTTTTCGGTCTGGTTTGTGTTTCCGTACCGGCAAAACAGCGCCATTCACCCAAGCAACATATACCGACAAGCTGGCCAGTAATTGCTTCTGTTGAGAATTACCATGCACTACCAAGTAAACTGAACTCGGCTCTTCATCCAATAATAGTTGTAAGGCTTTTCGAATAACGGTTTGTTGATCAAACATCGGTTGTTCCAAGTCCACCATGACCCAGGCGCACAACGTACCGCTGGTCAAATTAGCGCACACTGGCGTTTCACTCAGTCGACCGAATTCCATTTGGCGCCGGGTGAGAAGTGCTTTTAGCGTTTCTTCTCCCAATAAATCGTATTTATTAGGTAATTTTTCGAGTTTAGGCAATAGCACTAAAATATGAGAAGCTATTACAGATTCGTTAATGGATGTATTATTTTGTATTAGTGTTGCAAGCATCAGAATTCCTATCATTAAGTTGTGCGTATTATAGCTTTATAAGGAGCCACCTGGTTTTTTCTTCTCAGAAGCAACCTCATTACCTATGCATCAATATCTCGAATTAATGCGCTCTATCCTCAAGCAAGGCCATCAAAAATCGGATAGAACTGGAACGGGCACATTGTCCATTTTTGGCTACCAAATGCGACTTGACCTCGCAGCAGGGTTTCCTTTGGTCACCACGAAAAAATGCCACTTGAAATCCATTATCCATGAGCTCTTGTGGTTTCTACGCGGCGAAACCAATATCCACTATCTGAAGCAAAATGGCGTTTCAATCTGGGATGAGTGGGCCGATGAACAGGGAAATCTTGGCCCTGTCTATGGCCATCAATGGCGTTCATGGATAGCTGCTGATGGAAGCACGATTGACCAAATCTCACAAGTGATCGAGCAAATCAAAAAAACGCCGGATTCACGCCGCCTAATCGTGTCCGCCTGGAACGTCGGCGATTTGAATAAAATGCGCTTAGCACCTTGCCATGTGCTTTTCCAATTTTATGTTGTCGAAGATAAATTATCTTGCCAACTCTATCAGCGCAGTGCGGATGTTTTTTTAGGTGTCCCCTTCAATATTGCGTCTTATGCGTTGCTGACGTTAATGATTGCCCAAGTGTGTAACCTAAGGCCTGGTGAGTTTATTCATACCTTTGGCGACGCCCACCTTTACCTTAATCATTTGGAACAAGCGCAAGAACAGCTCAAACGCCAACCAAGGCAATTGCCGACCATGCACATCGACCCCTCTGTTCATAGTATTTTTGACTTTGACTATCACCATTTTGAGTTGAGAGACTATGACCCCTATCCTGCGATTAAAGCGCCCGTCGCCGTATGAATACACCACTGTATCTATTGGCGGCTGTTGCTAGCAACGGTGTCATTGGCTGTGACAATAAGATGCCATGGCATCTTCCAGAAGATTTGAAGCATTTCAAGCAACTGACACTGGGACATATCGTCATCATGGGGCGCAAAACCTATGAATCAATCGGCAAGCCCTTACCAGAGCGCATCAATATAGTCATTACGCGACAACCCATATTTTCGACTCCCAATATTATTGTCGTTGCATCTATTGAAGCTGCATTGCAAGCCTGTGCGTCCCATCCTGATAAAAAACGATTTGTGGTTGGTGGATCAGAGATTTACCAGCAAACGCTTCCTATGAGTCAACGCATCTATCTCACTGAAATTCAAAAATATTTTGAGGGAAATCGCTACTTCCCTGAATTAGACCGTAATCAGTGGTCTGAGATAGCGCGTGAAATTCACCATCAAAACACGGCAGATAGACTCGAATACCATTTTGTAATTCTTGATCGAAAAAATTAAAGTCATTTTGTAGGGGGTCAACGATGAAAGCAGTATATTTTGACAAAGGAGGTTCACCCGACGTATTACACTATGGTGATATGGCAACCCCAACCGAGTGTAGTGAGAATCAAGTACTCGTGCGTATCAAAGCGATTGGGATCAACCCTATCGACTGTAAACTCCGTACGGCACCAGAGCGCTTTCCCGTAACCTTTCCAGTCATACCCGGTTGTGATGGTGCGGGCATTGTAGAAGCGGTCGGCACCAAGGTATGCAATGTCAAATTAGGCGATGAAGTCTATTTTTCACAACCGGGTTTTAACAGTCGCCAAGGAACCTATGCTGAATACACCTTAGTCGACGCCAGCTTGCTCGCGTTAAAGCCGCGTACATTATCCTTTGAACAGGCAGCTGCCGCACCGCTAGTATTTATCACCACGTGGGAAGCACTACATAATCGAGCAAGAATCACGCGAGACCAAATCGTCTTGATTCATGCCGGCGCTGGTGGTGTTGGTCATGCTGCGATTCAATTAGCCAAACAGGCTGGTGCTCGCGTTATCACCACCGTCAGCAATGAGGAAAAGGCAGCTTTTGTGAAACAGCTCGGCGTCGATTTTATTATTAACTACCAAACCCAAGACGTCATTGCGGAAGTAATGCGTTGTACTGATGGCAATGGCGTAGACATTGCCTTCGATACCGTTGGTCCAGCAGTCCTGCAAAGTTGTTTCCAATGCGTCAAACCTTACGGTGATGTCGTCACTATCCTACAAGCTACGGCTGATACCGATTGGAGCGAAGCACGCAAACGCAATGTGCGCTTTAGCCATGAACTCATGCTTTCACCGGTTTTGTTGGAATTAGAACAAGCCAAACAACATCAGGGAAAAATATTAAAGCAATGCGCTGCATTGTTTGATGATGGAAAACTCAGTGTAGCCATTGCGCGTACTTTCTCACTCTTAGAAGCTGCAGCGGCACAGCATTTTCTGGAGCAAAGCCGTCCTGCCGGTAAGCTGGTTCTTAGAATCTAAAAACGAATCGTGCAAACAATTTCATCAAATTACATAATAATGCAAGACGCGACCCCAAAAGTTTACAACATGAAGAAATGGCAAGATCAGTGATCCAATGTGCCACCACACTTCTGCAGGCTGTTGTTTCCATAGCAAGTGAATGAGAGCATCTAATTTTGTTGCATCTGACACGATAGAATCAGTAATGTGATTATGCAAGATCTGCCCCTCGTTCCTGCATGACCCCTTATGTGTGCAGAGAAGAACAGCATCAACCAACCATTTTGATTTTGGGGTTGAAAATATTATGCAGATTCAGCAGAATGATCTGAGAAGTTGCTGGAGAAATCGAATGTTTACTGTCTGGCAGGTTGTTGAGAAACTATCTACGTTGCCGCTGCGGCGTTAAAAACAGATTTAGAATGTTTATTGTTGATGCATAAAATGCGCTTTCCTGTCTGTTTTTGCTGGGTACCGGCGCCTCGGGAACATGTCTTAACAGCCTTTGCTAAAGGTTATTCAATCCAATCCTGAGCAAATGGCGGTGCTCAGGAACAGGCTTAAGTGATTGTGTTTTTAATATCTTTTCTTATAAAAATTTTATGCCTAGAACGGGTGCTTTGCTTCCATTGTCGAGAGAACATCATACATCGTTGGTGATGGCACGCGCTGCTCGCAAGGCGGCTGATGGCAGCGACCCTGCCGCTGGTTTGGCGGCGATAGCGTGCATCGAGGCGCATTGGCACAATTTATTGGCTGCGCACTTCGAGCAGGAAGAGCAATTGATCCAGCTTGCATTGGAAACACTGGACAGGGAATCGGTTGCGCGTATTTTAGCCGAGCATGCGGAGCTGCGCGCGCTTGCCAGCGGACACTGCGCGCTTGAGCCAACTGAGCGCCTGCGCCGATTTGCCGATCTTGTCGCGGCTCATGTGCGCTATGAAGAGCGTGTGTTTTTTCCTCAGCTGCAGTTGCATCCATGCATCGCATCAACAGTTATGCCCCATTCAATCAACCATCCCGAGAGGTGATTATCGTGAATTTTCCTGATTTTTATGAGCAAGCTCCCGTCATACCGACCCATGATCCGTTTGCAGCCATGTTGGGTGCCGCCCGTGATGGCAGATTCGATTATCATTACTTGGATGCTGTACGGCTGGCTGGGCATTCCTGTCCGACCGTTGCCGGTGCGTTTCTGATCGGCCGCGCGGCGCTGGCAGCCCTCTATCCGGAGGGTCCTGCTGAACGCGGCAATATTGCCGTGCACATGCCTGCACCAGAAAATGAGGGGGTTACGGGTGTCATGGCGCAAGTCCTAACGCTGCTGACCGGCGCAGCTGCCGACAATGGTTTTCAAGGCATGCGTGGTCGCTATCGACGCAAGGGTCTGCTTAGTTTTGCAAACCAGCGTGAAGGCGATGCGATCATTTTTAAGCGCCTTGATAACGAAGCTAGTGTGACAGTGACGCTGGATATTTCCTTGATACCCGCTGACCCTGCCCAGGGCGAGCGTTTGATGGCTATTTTGCAGGATTGTGCCGATGATACTCAACAAATCGCTTTCGCCAATGCCTGGCAGGAACGTGTGCGTCGCTTGTTGCTCGAATTTGCCGACGACCCTCGGGTGATTCGTGTTACACCAGTGAATTGATCAAATCACCGCATTCATTAAAACACCCTATGCACAAATCGGGGTCAGGTCTTTCAATACAACACATCCATTACTTCACTATGTCATTTCAAATCGACATTGACACAAGCCGTTGCCATCCTATGACCCCATTGATAAAGATAGGCGTCATTACTACTTAGCACACCTATTTTCTATATCCGCTACGATAGCATCTGCGTAACTGAGTTCTGACTTTACTATATTGCCAAAATAGGGGTGGCGGTAAAAATCTGTAAAATCCCGCATAAGATTACACCAGTCTTCCAAGACAACAAATTCGTTACTTCTGAGATGGTATGAGCTGATGCGTGGCTCAAGGATTGCCAAAATCCAGTGGTTTACACGTTCAGTCTCTGCTGCACTAAAATTCTTTGTATCGTCATGCTTTGCACGAGTGATCAAATCTGCCAGTTCGTGATCCGATGCAACTGATAAGTGAATTTGGCTCATTAATCCCGCTAGCGATAGCTGATGTGTAATCTGAATTGCTTCACGGTTTTGCTGCAACTCAAATACAACAAGTACTAAGCCTATTACCACGGCAAGATTTGTAATCGTGGTGATCAATCGTTCAAATTTCATGAATGCTGCCAGTATCTACTCTTCTGTTTTACCGTAAAATGAATTAAGACTTTCAATTCTGACCACCTGTCAAACCAAAGAATGTTCCTATTTTTAGCAACAAGATTTTAATAAATCGCCACAATTTGGGTAAAAACCAAATCGAGAGACCAATGAAACCCATAAATAAAATCAGAAAAAAGATGGGATGGTTGAGCGCAGTCCATAAACCGCCCAATACCAAAAAATCCCCACTGATTGACGCAGTCCAATTTGATACAGGTTCGGGAGAAGTATTGAGCATCAGCCGCGTTCCTGCTTTGGTCGCGTGACTGGTAGCAGCAACACTGCCGCCAAGGATTCCTGCCGCAATTTCCAGTGCTGGCGTTACATCACCGACTGTGCCGGCAGCAAGTAATGCGCCGGCTGGAATACGAATAAAGGTATGAATAGCGTCCCAAACACTATCCAATCCAGGTATTTTGTCCATGAAGAACTCAATCGTATACATAATACCTGCAGCGCCAATCACAAACGGGTTCTCTAATATCGAAAGCTCGGTCGGTAACTGTATATTATTCGTTGCGCTACCGATGCCGAGCACCAGCAATACTGCGTACAAGTTAATACCGCTTGCCCATGATGCCCCCATTGTTAGGGCTAATGATGTAATCAGGGTTTCATATTCACTCATTTATCTGCCTTCAACACAATATTATTTTTCTGCGTATCACCACTATCAGCAACCATATGTGCTCTTTCAAGCAGTAATGTCTTGCCTTGGAAAAATCGTGGTTCGCGCAAATTCCAAAGGATCATCAACGGAACACCTAGCAATAATGCAGCAACACCAATCAAAAATACAGCACCCACTCCAGCAATCGAACCACTCGTGCCATAATTTGGATCCATCATACTCCAAGCTTGGTAGATCCCCACTGCAACCAGAATGAGCGCTGCGATTAGAGGAAAAATGACTTGTGACAAGGCATGGTGCCAATGATTAAAGGCAGTACGATGAAAATAAAATACACAAGATAGCGCCGCAATCGTGTAATAAGTGCAGATAGCGATGCTCACGCTGTGGATAGAATCTTTGACGATCGATTCGCTGATTGTACTTAACGTAATATAGATTACTAATGACATGATGCCGATCGCCCAGGTAGTCACTAAAGGTGTTTTTGTTACGCTACTGACGTAAGCAAATTTTGCAGGAATCGCTCGGTAAGTTGCCATAGCAAGTGCGACTCGTGCTGCAGGCATAATCGTCGAGATCGTTGCCGAAAATGCTGAAATCGCGATGACCAGTGCTGCAATCACGGTCCCCATCTCACCGATGGCGTCCGTTGCCAACACGGTAACAATCGAATCGATATTCCTCTCAAACGTTAAACTGGATGGATCCTGAGCATCAACGCCAGCATATGCCAAAGCGGTAATGGAAAATACCACATAAGTGATGACCGTGATAATCATCGCTGTTGTACCACTACGACCAATTTGCTCTGAGGTTCCTGTAGTTTCTTCTGACATGGCTAGCGAGGCATCAAAGCCCCAGAAAATGAAAAGTGCAATCAGAAATCCACCCAGAAATGCTTCAAATGAGGCAATAGCAAACGGATTCAACCATTCCAGCGAAAAGGGGTTTGCGGTAGCAACCGCGTCACCTTGCAAAATACGTAACGTCAATATTGCCGTGAGCACCACTAACACACCATATTGCATCGCAGTCAGAATCATTGTCGTTCTCGATGATTCTTTTGCGCCTAAGGCTGTTAAAAAAGTAGTACTTAAAATAAACAAGATAGCGATAACCAGATTTAACCAGGTGGGGCTATCTTTCAAACTAATCAACGCAATGATGGCGTTGACCGTGATCTGAGTTGCAGCAACCCCAGCAAGAATACTTGCCAATAATAATGCCCAACCGCCAAGCCAGCCAAATCGTGGGCCAATGGCTTTAGTGCCCCAAGTAAAAATGGTTCCAGCATCCGGCGCTGCGGTCGTGAGATGTCTATAAGATAACGCTACGAAGTACATCGGTATCACCGACAAAATGAACACGATCGGCAGCTGATAGCCACTTTCTGCCGCACCATAACCCAATGCACCAGTAAGCGAATAAGCTGGTGCGGTAGCAGCCAATCCAATCGTTATGGCGCCCCATCTTGAAACTGCCCCTTTTTTCAATCCTTTGGGCTTTAGATCGTGCATTAACGTTTCTTCGTGCATTTATTCTTTCTCAGTTACTTGCAGCGTAAAATAAAAAAGTTTGAGAGCTGCGACGGAAAAGTAGCAAACAATTTGTATCTAGTCAAAAATGCATTTGTTCGATGAACGCAATCAAACAACAACCTTAATTCTCAGTGATGCATTGTTGCGTTAAAACAGATTTATCTTCGTATTTAGCATCGTCATTCACTAATACTTTGTTAAAATAACTGATCAAACAAAACTAGCAAATAAATCAAAACTGAACTCGGAATAAACTTATATGGAATCAACGTTTCTTCAGGATAATATGTTTTTTATTATCGCTGCTATTGTCAGCGGCGGTATGTTACTTTTTCCTATGATTTCTCGTAGTGCTGCTAAAGAAATCAATGTGCAGCAAGCTATAAAACTCATTAATTATGAGAATGCCTTGGTATTAGATGTTCGCGACGATGGGGAATTCGCGGAGGGACACCTTCCTAATTCAAAGCATATCCCTGTTGAAAGAATCAATGATCGATTGCAGGAGATTGAAAAATATAAAGATAACCCTATTGTGATTATTTTTCGCCCAGGGCTTCGTGCGGGTCATGCCGCGTCAGTATTAAGAAAAAACGGCTTTAACAAAGTTTACAATCTTAGTGGCGGGATTGATTTCTGGAAACGAGACAATATGCCGATCGTCAGAAAATAAATAATAGAGGCAATTAAACAAAAATGGTTAAGGTAGTAATGTACGTGACAGGATCTTGCCCTTATTGTGTCATGGCTGAGAAATTCTTACGTTCTAAAGGTGTTGAAACAATCGACAAAATTCGAGTTGACTTGCAACCTGAACAACGTATTGAAATGATGAATAAAACCGGACGCAGAACAGTACCTCAAATCTATATTGGAGATACTCATGTAGGAGGTTATGACGACTTGGTTAAGCTTGATCAACAAGGAAGTGTTGTCAAATTGCTATCAGCTTAATTACTTAACTTCCTCATGCCACATTAAATTTATTAGTAAACATTCTCCTCAAACATAGGAAATTCAACATGAGCGATCAGCAACCGATTTTTGCGATTGAAAAAATTTATGTCAAAGATTTATCTTTAGAAATCCCTAACGCACCGCGTGTTTTCCTTGATCGAGAGGCACCAGAAATTAATATACAACTCAATAATCAAGATACGCATTTTGACGGAGATTTTTATGAAGTTCAGTTGACGATCACGGTCACAGCTCGCCTCAAAGAAAATGTTATGTTCTTAGTTGAAATTCATCAGGCGGGCATTTTTCGCATAAAAAATATTCCTGAAAAAGATATGGGCTCAGTTCTAGGCGTAGTCTGCCCTAATATACTTTTTCCATATTTAAGAGAGAGCGTCTCAGATACGGTAATACGAGCAGGTTTTCCGCCCGTTATCCTTAATCCAGTCAATTTTGAAGCGATCTATCTTCAGAAACAACAAACCACTGCAGCCGCACAGCAGCCTCCTGGAACAGAACAAATACACTAAGAGGAGCGTCCTGGTGTGCACTGAGCATCGTAATTTAACACTGTTTTTTCGGTTCTTTTGGGTAGCACTTTTCAGCTTGCAAGCATCTGTAAGTATTGCTGAGGATGTCGCATTTTTGTCCGTTTCGAGCAATTCGACGGTTATGTATGACGCACCTTCTTTGAAGGCTGAAAAATTATTTATCGTTAATGCCTATTTTCCTGTGCGAGTTTTGGTCAAAGTCGAAGGATGGACAAAAGTCAAGGATAGTACCGACACCATTGCTTGGATCGAGAATAAGTTTCTTACCGAGCGACGCTATGTAATCGTAACTACCCCTCTCGCCAACGTTCACCAATCTGCCGATATCCATTCACCCATTTTGTTTCAAGTCCAAAAGGATGTCGTGATTGAATGGTTGGATTCCAGCACTGCAGACTGGGTACATGTACGCCTGCCAAGCGGTCAAATAGGCTTTATCCGATCAAGCCAAATTTGGGGCTCATGAAACTTGCCATTCTGGGTGCTGGTGCTTGGGGTACAGCATTAGCCATCAACTTTTCTGCCTGTCACCAAGTTACGCTATGGACGCGAAACACGGATCAGAAGGTTAAGATCGAACGTCAGCGAGTCAATCAACGTTACCTTCCAGGAGTAATGCTACCTGATAACCTACAGTTAACGTATGATCTTGGTGTCGCAATTAAAACGGTTGATTTGGCTTTAGTCGCTATTCCAATTGCAGGATTGCGTCAATTACTCGAACAGCTCTATCAACTTAATAAATCACTGCCAATCGTTCTCTGCTGTAAGGGTTTTGAATCACCGTCAACGCAACTTCCGCATCAAGTTGTACAAGAAATTTATGCGGGTGAAGGCTCATATGCTATTTTGTCTGGCCCAAGCTTTGCAAAAGAAGTTGCACAACAGCGTCCCACCGCACTCACATTAGCCTCTAAAGATAATACTTTCTTAAAAATGATTAGTAGTCAAATTCGTACACCCTATTTACGAATTTATGCTAGCAACGATGTCATTGGCGTTGAAACAGGCGGTGCGACTAAGAATGTAATCGCTATCGCAGCTGGTATATCCGATGGATTGGAGTTAGGAAGCAATGCGCGTGCTGCACTAATTACTCGCGGATTGGCTGAAATAACACGGCTAGGCGTCGCTTTGGGTGGGCATAAGGAAACATTTATGGGGCTCGCTGGATTAGGTGATTTAATTCTAACCTGTACAGGCAATTTGTCTCGAAATCGCCAGGTGGGGTTACGGCTTGCGGCGGGTATGCAACTGACTGATATTCTCCAAGATATTGGGCATGTTGCTGAAGGTGTTCATACCGTTCAAGCAGTACTGACGAAAGGAAAATTACATAAAATTGAGATGCCAATCACACAAGCAGTGTTCAGCGTCATTTACGAAGGTATGTCAGCGAAAGAAGCGGTGAGAAGAATCTTGGAACGAGAGCCGAAAATGGAGATTGAATAATATTTCAAGCTCCTTTGTAACCATTGCTTGGTAATAATTTCGACGCTGTCGCCCCATAAAAAAGGTATTACTAGTAGAAAATTAAAATAAAATATCGCAAAATAGGGCAATAGCGTAAGACAGTATTAGCCAGACTTGCTGGTAGAGAAGCTCTGAAGGTTTAAATCATTGTTATAAAGCTGTTTTATGCCTCTTTTCTAGCATAATAATCGTCAGAAGCGTGATAAGGTAGAATCGGTCGCAGTTAACTTACGCTTGCTTTGCTTCTTTACGGAGAATATTACTTATGTTTTCTTTGAAACATTCAGGGAAAAAAGGATTACTGGTTATCACGTTAGCTTCGTTATTGATGCTATTTACTGAAGCACAAGCAAATCCCCGGTATGCGGCTATCGTCGTTGATGCAGCGACCGGCGCAGTACTTCATGAAGAAAACGCCGATGAAGAACGGTATATAGCATCGTTAACCAAAATGATGACACTTTACCTGCTCTTCGAAGCCATTGAACAGAAACGAACAAGTTTTGATACTGGTATGCGCGTATCAGCCTTTGCTGCTTCTATGCCACCTACCAATATAAGACTACAAGCCGGTAATACCTTGAGCGTACGCGATGCCATCAAAGCATTGATCGTTCGCTCTGCTAATGATGTCGCAGTCGTTGTTGCCGAAGCACTCGCTGGTAGTGAAGCTCGATTTAGTCATTTAATGACTAACAAAGCGCGCCAGCTCGGCATGTCTTCCACGATATTCAGAAATGCTTCCGGGCTCCCCAATAGAGAACAAGTTACTTCGGCCAGAGATATGAGTGTATTATCGACTCGCCTCCTAAAAGACTTTCCTCAACACTATCATTTCTTCTCGACTCAATCATTTCGTCACAGAGGTATTACCTACAATAGCCATAACCGCCTGCTGCGCCATTTCGATGGAGCAGATGGATTAAAAACTGGCTTTATTCGTGCTTCTGGATTTCATTTAGCGACCTCAGCCAAGCGAGATAATCATCGCCTCATTGCTGTGGTCATGGGTGGAGAAACAGCAGCCTCTCGCGATCAGCGAGTTGCTCATTTGCTCAATCAGAATTTTGCTTTATTAGCGAAAGGAGAAGCGAATCTTATAGTTCATAGCGCCAAGAAGATTAACTCGATAGATCAGCCTCGAGTTCGAACCACAATTCCGGCCCAGAGACCGACCATACTTAGCAGCAATCAAGTCACCTATCCATCCACACCGCGATCAATTAGCAATAGAATCTGGGGTATTCAACTAGGTTCCTATTCAGCACATGATCGAGCACATGCCCAAGCCAAAGCGGCCACCCGATGGGCGCCTGGTGAAGTAACTGTCACGATGGTTGAAATCAGCAATCGAAAATTGTATCGTGCGCAACTGGTAGGCCTGCAAGAAAACCAAGCACGCTCAGCCTGCCAGAATCTTTCTCGGCAAGGCATTGATTGTATGGTTGTCCGAGCACATGGTTAAACTTTATATAAAGTGATTTAGACAAAGCGCAGCAAACTATCTGGATAACGCCACTTTACCTTGCGGTAAATCCAACAAATCGGGTACAACACCAATAATGTAATCGCTGCAGTAAGATACGCTTGCTGCAACCCACCCGATCCTATAAAAATAGCCAGCACACTCAGCACGATGAAGTGCGCCAAGTAAAAAAACAATGTTGTTTGACCAAACACAAGAATAGGTCCATTCTGACTTACTGTAATTTTTGATTTTAACCACATCAAAGCAGCGTAAGCCTACAACCCTTCCACATTAACACCCTGATACATCATCGCTATCCTCAAACCTTTTATAAGGAGGGACGATGTCATCATCAGAAGCGCGACGAATTCATATTGAAGCATGGCAAACCAGCGGAATGTCTCAGGCGGCTTATTGCCGGGAACATGGTTTGAATACCAAGACATTTAGCAATTGGGTTCGCAAGCATCGTGCCGATCATGTGTTGGAACTGCCGTCGACGGTTTCGCCGTACTGGTTGGGGGAATTGTTGAAGTGTCTTTAATTGCGAATCCGGGGGAGATTTGGTTGATGGTTGCGCCGGTGGATATGCGATGGGGGATCGACAGTTTGTCGGTGTTGGTGGAGCAGGCGTTACAAAGCTCTCGTCCAACAAATCTCCCCCTAGACGGAAACCATTACTGCCATTAAGATCAGCTAAGCTTTTAACTGATTCTTGCTGACTATCGATTACAAGTTTGGCAAGGGAAACAGTTGCGGGATCGATCGTAACTGATTCCAAAATTTGGATAAGAATCGGAAACTCAGTTTCATTGATGGCTTTATCTACTGAGTAATAACGAGAAACCTCTATCCGATTATCAAATAACATGGCTGCATTTCCTCACACAGGATCGGAATGATCGATACCATCAAGCGAAGTGATTGCCCATTCGATCATCTCACCCATCGATTTACCACTGTCAATTTGTGCAAGCATATAGTCAACTATAGAAGCTTTGTCGGTAGCTGAAGCCGTATCGCTCAACAGATTATCAACAATCTTCTGAGCATTCCGGGAATGGTAAAAAAAGGCAGCTTTACCCCAACCCAGATCAGAGAAAGAAATAGATGGCAATGCTTCAGAAATTTCTCTAAACAATTGATACTGAGATATGTCATCTCTGCTGTTAAGATAATCAATTACCCATTCTTTATTGGCTGTCGATATATTATTACCTGTTATTGAATCAATAACAAAAATGCCTATGAACTATTCTCAGTGTTTTTCATCTTATATAGCAAGATCAATAGGATAATGAGGTAGGTGATGAAAGGCAAAGGAATGACTTTGATGGATTGGCAGAAACAGTATGGAACAGAA
>WBZN01000308.1_pt2 | contig 45967 bp, 96 predicted proteins | sample 5204281 | NCBI WGS metagenome assembly WBZN01 (sample SAMN12344347, study PRJNA552823) | activated sludge metagenome | biome: Activated sludge suspended growth; feature: Nitrification reactor; material: Wastewater; isolation source: activated sludge from nitrification reactor of wastewater... | reverse complement strand
CGCCACCGACACATTATCACAACCATACAACTCCATCACAGACAAAATACTATCAGGAACCATCCCACCAACCCACGACCCATGCAATAACAACCGGTAAACCCAATCTTCAGTGTAAAAGCTCAAAAGCTCAAACATTCAAATAAAACCAACGAATAATCATTATAATCAAAGTCACAAACAACCCAACCCAAAAGATCATAAACAAACACCCACAAACATCCAAAATATCACTCAAACCACTCAGCCTCTTATTCCGCATAAATTTACCCTTTCATACCAATAAAAATCGAAACCACACACAATAAAAATAATACATTAAACCAAAGGACCCACAAAACCAAAGGACCCACCAAACTTTCCCGGAAACACCCATGAGCAACATAGAAAACAAACCAGCCCCCAACTACGCCCCCGCCTACGCCGCCGCCATGTACCCCGAACTAGCCCAAATCGCACGCAGCCACGGATACGCACTCGCCGTCCACGGAAGCCTAGCCAGAGACCTAGACCTAATCGCCATACCATGGACCGAAAACGCCGGAGACCCACAAGACATCATCAACGACATACTAGCAAAATACGCAGTAAACCTAATAGGCGAAATCGGACACAAACCCCACGGACGCACAGCCTACACCCTAAGCGTAGGCTGGGGCCACTGCGCCATAGACCTACAATTCATGCCCAAAATCCCAACAACCCCCATTCTACTGTATCACACTAACCCAAACCCCCAATAACCCAAACCCCCAAAAAACCAATCAATATTCAAATGTTCAATATATAGTCGCGTCACACGGAACAATATATTCGAAAAGGAGTAAACCCCATCATATTCAATGGGTCCCCCACTATTTCCCCACCAATACTCAAGGGTTCCCACACCGCCCAAAACATAATATATAGTCGCGTCACACGGAACAATATATTCGAGAGGGAGTAAGGCCAGGCCATATTGGGTGGGTCCCCCTCCCCTTCCCCTACCAATATTCAGGGGTTCAGTACTCCAACACCCCCGTCGGCGCGCGGGGACGCACAATTAACGCCGTGGGCTGCGCTGCCACACCAGAGAGGCGGACGAGACGACACGACACCGAGGAGGACGGACGACGGGCGCGCGGGGACGCACAATTAACGCGGCCCACGCGGCTGACACACGAGAGAGGCGGGGGGACGAGTGAGCCACCCGAAGACACACAACCAGGAGAACGAAGCATGACCACGATTGCGAAGAATCTGTGCTGGTGCGGTTGCGGCGGAACCACGAAAAGTCGGTTCGTCCCCGGCCACGACGCGAAGTTTCACAGCCAAGCCAAGAAGGTCGCTCGCGGCCTTCTCGACGAGAACACGCTGCCGCCTCTGCCGCATCAGGACGCGGCGGACGAATTCGAGCGGTGCATCGCGAAGGAGCGGCTGGCCATCGCGGCGAAGGGCACGACGGTGACGACGACGACCAAGATGTCGCGGACGGAGATCCGCGAGGCGCTCGTGAAGCAGATCGCCGCTCTCCAGGCGAAGCTGGCGGAGCTGGACGCCGACGAGGTCCCGACGACCGAAGAGGCCACGACCGAGGCTCCGGCCACCGAAGAGGCTCCGGCGACCGAGCCGGTGCTCTCCTGATCGAAGATGGGCGGGAAGGGGCAGCTTCCCGCCTTTCCGTTTTTTTGAGGGCCACGCGGGATCAGACTCGCGTGGCCTTCGTCGTATACCAATACCCCATCGTTTCCTGTAAGGAAATGCCGGAAGAGTCCTAGGAGTATTGGTATACGACGAAGGCCACTTGTTTCCAGTCTGGAAAGGCTGGGATTATCGTACGTACAAGCGGTTGCCACAGGTGACTGGGGCTACTGCGTATTTGGTGAACAGATGATTCGCAAATCAAAGAATAAAACCAATCTCATCCGGCGCATACAGCGTTGGTTGACCAAGCACGAATACCGTAGTGGTTATGGTGTTAAACTACATCGCTGTGGGCTGGTTACGAACTACCACGAGGGTGTGGCCTTATGTCGCACTGGGGTGGTCTTGGCTCAAGGTGGCGGCTGTGTCATCGAGCCTTGGTCCTCTTGGCGACTTAACCAATTACAGCGTTTCTTTCGCGGTGCGCAGAGATGCGCGGATGGTGAGTTATGAAGCTGAAAGTCGGCGATCTGTATCCGGTGTGGTGGGACACAGGAGATCCCGCAAACCCCAATATGGCACGGGTGTTAGCGATAAAACCGTACACCGGACGGTATGTTGAATGGTTTGATGCCGTGCTCCGCCTTAGTGCAGCAGGGACGCGTCGTGGGTGGCTGGAGATGGCCGTTAAGTTATAAAGATTTCCTGGTTGGAAACGAAGTGAGGTAGTATGTGTCAATGGTGTGGCTTTAGCCTATCCGCATTTCCTGGCTGGAAATCGGACGTGCTCCGCGCGTGCGTGCGTTTTCGCACATTTAACGCGGGCGGCGGCGCTGCCACACCAAAGAGACGGGGACGGACGCGGTGTCCGGCCCGGAGACACGAGACCAGGAGACCGAGACATGACTACGAACGTTTGTTGGTGTGGTTGCGGCGGAGCGACGAAGAACCGATTCGTTCCGGGACACGACGCGAAGTTTCACAGCCAAGCCAAGAAGGTCGCTCGCGGCCTTCTCGACGAGAACACGCTGCCGCCCTTGCCGCACCAAGAGGCGGCGGACGAGTTCGAGAAGTGGGTGGCGAAGACGCGCCTCGCGGACGCGGCGAAGGCCGCTGCCGAGAAGACGGGCAAGGCCGAGGCGACCGAGGGGGCGACGCGGACCGAGGTCCGCGCGTCTCTTGTGGCACGCATCGCCGAACTCCAGGCCCGGTTGGCGGAGTTGGACGGCGACGAGGCCCCGGCGACGACCGAGGCGACGGCGGAAGTCGCGGTGTCCTGACGAACGCGGGGCAGACCGGGGACAACCCCCGGTCTCCCTTTTTTCTTACGCCGAAATTCACCAAGGCCGTGCTGGATCGCCAGTGCGGCCTTGGTCGTATCTATATCGGCACTTCTTTTGACCACCATCTCTGGTCATCTTCCCCATCTCCTCCTCTCCCATCTCCTCACATCTCCTCATCGCCAATATTGGCTAAGTACATCAACTATAATGCCTGGACATTTCCAAACTGGAAACGCCGGGATTATCCTGGGCTTGGATGGTTGCCACAGGCTGGTGGAGGAGACTATTTATGTCCAAATTGCAGACGGTTTTGAAGGCCCTGGAGTCTTGCGGGTGGAAGCGTGTTCACCGGTGGGATGAGAGCCACGGGAATGGATCGACCTATACGCTCGAAGAGGCGATCCCGCCACGCGGGTTCCAGGCGAAGCACTTGTGCGTTGCCCACGGTTTTGATCATGATAGCGTGCGGGTTTACTCCGACAACAACGTTAATGGCAGTTACCTTCTCGCCCAGGCTATCGCCGAGGATCAGAAGCTTCCGGAGGACGATCGTGAGTGGACGCTGGTCAATTCTACTGTGTCCCACTGCTGCACGGCGGAGTACACATTGTACAGGGGACGGTACGCTTCGGACCACGGTCCTGACGCTCATGATCATGTGATGATCAGTCATGTGGCTGGTCATGGCTCTCAGGCGCGTTGGGTGAGGAATTCCGACGCTGTCTAGATTTCCAAGCTGGAAATGCGGGTCGGTTGACAGCCGACCCGTTTCCTTTGACTTCCCTCGCATTCTCCCGCCGTTGGGCGGTGAGAGGCCCGGCTGCTGCTTCGGTGCGAGGGAAGTCAAAGAAAACGGCTTTCTGTTGATGCCGATTTCCTAATTGGAAATGACCAATGGGAATATGTGCTCGCCATGCAGACCGGTGACGATCACGTCGTTGCCAATCAACCTCACCTTCAAAAAATCCCATTTGCCAGCGGCTGATTCCACATCCAGCCCAGGCCCCTCCCACGGGCAATAATCATTGGCAAGAGCATCAATTAGCATCTTAGCTAAAAGCGTACGCTCTGTTTCGTGGTTGGTGGCATTCTGGTAATAAGCATGACCCATGGTTTAGTTCACATTTCCTGTTTGGAAAATCACGTAAATTGTGGTTAAGGCAACGGCCAGGCGGCGATTGAGAGCCAGCCCTCATTCATTGGATCTTCGATTAGCATCCGTTCGATTTCGCTGGCTGGCACGACGGCTCCGCAACCGTCTCCGGCATCGCCGATGTAGAAATTGAAAATATCTTGAAGATCGGACGCTGGGCATTCCGGCTGTTCTGTATTATGCGTCGCGATGGTGTCTTCAACGCTGTCGTAGATTGTGACAGAGCCGTCATTGTTTCTGCTTTGCCATGATTCCATGCTGTTGTACTTTTCGGCCAACTCTGAAATCCGCCGCTGTGTCTCTTCATCCGCATCATATGCGAATGCCCAACCCGTCGTACAGGCCGATCCAAAGATTGCTACTCTCAACATGTGAAGTGCTCCTGTCTCTTGTGAAGTGCTTCCAGTCCCCGCCCCAGTGTGGCTGGGGTGGGGACAGCGGTAAACACCGGTCTCAATCGCTTTCTGTGGCGTGGTCATTCTCGAATTTATGGCGGAACTACGGTAAACACAGGCATTAGGAAATCGAATGCACCGCCCGTTGAACAACTTCGAATTCGACAATCTCAAGATCATTGGCTGGAATTGGTCGGCTGCCGCCGTAAGTTGGGTCTCTTTCGCTCGCACTGGCCGCTGCCGTCCTTGCCGCTGGCAAAGTCTTGTAAGCTCGACCACCTGCTTCCCATTTCGGGTTCCGGTACTCTGGTTTGAAGAAAAGGCCGGTGCTGATTCGGCGCACTTTGAAAAGTGTGTCACCAGTAAACGATCCAGATTGTGTTCGTCGTAAATTCATTGTATCCTCGATCTTCAGTTAGCATTCGCTCGATTTCGTTGGTTGGTACGACCCAGCCAGACAGCCAGTTTCGATTCCCATCGACGCAGCGCATCCATATCGGCCTTGCGGATAGCGTCACCATTCTCCCCGGCGTAACTCCTGCCGTTGGCTTCGCAGTCAGTAATCCATTTCTGCTGCTTTTGAATATGAGCCCTACAGCGAGCAACGCCCTTTAACCCAGCCGGAACATCATAACCTGACATGGTTTTATCTGCCTCATCGTTACACGACTAACTCAGCATAACGTATGTGCCGCTGACGGTGAACTTGGTCGCACTCCCAACATAACACGTTGGGTAGTCCCCGGTTTTCAATTGTTTGTCGCCGCTCTTGATAATCACCAAGACCGGTGACGGTCGAAATGGTTTGGTACGTAGGACGTTCAACTCAAACGTACTTGCGATATCATCAAACTCCTCTTGGGTGTTGACGACTTTCACGACCGGAATGCGGTTTTCTTTTGCCATTGCTATCTCCTGGCGAAGTGGTCTTGGTCCCGTCTCCGCCCCCGTGTGGCAGGGGCTGGAATTGTGGTCAACCCAGCGGTTTTCAGTGGCTTTCCCAATCCAACCCAGCGTTGTTCAGATGTTGGCAAATTAGGTCAACAATATCGGCGAACGGCACATCCGTCACAAAGGTTTCATACCATCGGTAATATGCTTGGCACGAGTCGTATGATTCAGCACCAGCATGTGCCCGCACCGGTTCCAACACATCCATGATTCCTTCTTGTGTGACCTCTTCTGCCAAAAAGATGTCCGTCGCTTTAGCATCACGGATGACGCTGATGATGACGCCGCCAGCTTTTGACTCGCCGATGGTGATATTTGTCTTGCCGGGGATAGGCCCACCAGGCATGGGATCTGTGAATTCTCGGCCCATCGGATCATGCGTCTGTTTATAATCGTTTGGGTTGTACATGGCTGTCTCCTAGCAAATGGCGGTCCCGTCTCCGCCCCCGTGTGGCAGCCGGAGGACGGCAGGTCAATGCCCGTAGTTGAAACCGTACAACAAGGTCGTCCCATCGTCGCACTGCAACTCTACGTCCACAAACCCACAGCATCCGCCCATACGAAGTCCGTCGTACTCCGACTCTTCCACGGCGTTGCCAGCGGTAGCGTAACGGAAATTATCGCAAAAGTCGTATTCCGTCTCTTGCTCGTTTTCCCACTTGTCGATAACCCGTTTTTGGCTTTCGGTCAATTGCTGATAATCGTTCACTTTGTGCCTCCTGGTGAATGGTCCGCCCTATCGTAGTGTGGCAGGGCGGGAAGGCAGTTAAAGCCCACCCATCCCAGGATATTCAATCGGGATCACTCGCACCATTTCACGATCGGCGTGGTTCGCGATCGGGAAGCAAACGGCGTGCGGACCGGCGCTGGCCTTGCGATAATGAGTTTGTGTCACCTTCACAAACACAGTCCGGTCATTGCAGAACAAGAAATGGTCATTGATATCGAGTGCGGCAAACGGTGCGGTCGCGGTCATAAGCATGGTCCAATCCTCCTGTACCTTTTTGTGGCAGCCGCCAGACCGGCTGTTAACGTACTATGCATCCAGCAAAAAGATTAACGTGTTCTCGTTACAACGGTGATACCACACTCTATGTTGTAATGTTGGATTACCTTCCATGGTTATTAATGTGCTGCCAACCCTGGAGACACTCGTAAGGACAACTGGAATCGCATTACCAAGGTCGATTTGCCTTTCGAGCAAAACGATTGTGTCGCCGATCTTGAGATCCTTGGCGTGCACGATCGTGCCACGCTTACCAGCAATATGTTCTGCCCATTGCATGATTTTTCCCCTATACTTTTTGTGGCAGCCGCCAGACCGGCTGTTAACGTACTACGACACCACGGTCAAGACAGGCCCCCTTTTGATGATCTTAGAACACTCCGGTCCAATCCCGCTCTCAATCGACTCCGGAACGGTGAGCGGTCGCCCACATCGTCCGCAAGCCCCCTCGTGGTAAAGCTTGTAGCCTTCGGGGAATTCCCGCCCGGCCCAGACGAACCGCAAGGCCCATCGGATGACACGAACCGGGACGCTGCTTTCGCCGAATCGGCTACCGTGGGTGACAGTCACGTCGCCAGTTTCCGGATCGAGCTTTCCGAGGTAAGTATAGCTGCTTGTGTTGTCCGGACCGGTCAGGAGGTTGATGAACCACGCTTCTGGGTACGTCACGAGTCGTCCATTGACTTCTTTGGTGCACTCGTCCTTGTGGTTCACCCGGAAGGTGTAATGGTCGCCTTTATTGTTAGCGACGGTGAAAACGGCTCGGCCAGCGGTGATGAATTCGCGTGTGAGCATGGCTGTCTCCTGGTGTGGTGGTCTCGTCCCATACCAGTGTGGCAGCAGCGGGATGGCCGGTAAACAGTACTGCCCCCGGTTCGAAAGTGCCACGTGCACCAAAGCGGTACAGCACAATCGACCGGGGGCTTCTTGTTGTTTTCTCGCTACTGAAGGGTTTCCCCTCTGCGGCACGATTGCCGCACGATTATACACAATGTAGAATTCATTTTTGATTGGTTCCGCGATATATTTTAATAAAGTTGAAAGACACGTGATTTTGGTCGTCACAAATGCGGCGGCATCATTACCTCCAATAACGATGTTGTGGGGCGGCGGCCATCGCGGCAGCGGCCCCGTCTACCCCAGTGTGGCAGGCGGCGAACGGTGGTAAACGCTGCTAAGTGGCGAAATTGCCAATTTCAACCTTGATACCAGCTTCCTTCAACCGGTCGGCAAATCCAACGAACAACAGCCGAAGTACTTCCTCAGGATGTACGTCATCGGGCAACCGAAGGTCGAGACTGCGTTCGGCCAAAAAATCGTCTCGGTCTTCATCGAGAATATTCGTGCTGATTTCAAATTCTTTCACGGTTCCCTCGCTATCGTGTGGCAGCCTGGGAAGGGCGGTCAACCCGCCCCTCCCCAAATCGTTGCCTTAGCTTCCGCAGCCCTCTTCCGGCATTTCCAAAAGCACCGGAAGCATCTCGGCGAACCACTCCTTTGCTTTCTTGTCGGCATCCTCGCCGAACACATCCGACAACGACTGCTTCATCCAGTGATCTTCAAGGTAGTCGATGCACTCGCTCAAGAGACGGTCGGTGTCAACTTCGTAAAAGATCGTGTGGCTCTTGCCCGCCTGTTCATTCGGCAGAAGAATGGCCTGTGCCGGGCTTTTGATCCGTTCCGGTACCGCCATGTCCATGCAAATGCGAATATCGCACTCACGCGGGTTGATGTTGAAGCATGGCACAAAGAACAAATTCTTGAGGGTCATGTAAACAATGTCATTCAGACGGGCTTCGCTGATCCGAACCATGTTTTGGTCTCCCGGTGGTAAGAAGTGGTCTCGTCTCCGCCCCCGTGTGGCAGGGGCTGAAACGGCGGTTAACGAGAGGGGCGGGGTGTGACCAGCACCCCGCCCCGGACCAGGAGATCAACTGCCCAAAGCAGAATCCTTCATCCAACCACGTTCTCGGTACTCACGATCACGGGCAGCCGCCGCTCGCACCCAATCAGCCGACGACAGATAATGATCATCGGCCTCAAATGACTCCTCAGGAGTAAGCTCGGTATCGGCGAAAACCTCCCAATTGATAATATACTCATCACAGCTGTGGACAATATTGCTGTCACCCTGCTTCTCGATCAAGTGCCGGTGGAGATTGACCAGTTCGGTCAACGTTTTGTTGTTGTGAGCGGTGATATCAACAATGCGGATGTGGTACTCGCAGCCGCCCTTCGCCTTCCAACGGTATCCGTAGTTCTCGTAAACCTGGGTAAAGATTACGAGTCTATACTTGTTAGGCTTTTTGGCCAAGACCGGATCGGCGGCGTCCTCCAGGGCTTCACGAATGAGGTCCTTGCTGGTCGCACGCAGAGCGTTCTTAAGGCCGTCGTGATCGTAATCGTCGCTACCGTGAGTGAGAAAACAACTGCCTTTGACACCCCGCAATCGATTCTTGAGTCGCATGGTCTTGGCTCCTGTCTTGGCTCCTGAGTGAGTGGTCGTCCAGCCCCCGGTACTACTCTGTGGCAGCCGTGAAGGGGCTGTTAAAGCCAACACTTACTACAATTGTGCGTTCCCGAACAATGCCCAGTAAATCACATACAACCAAGACAAGACTCCATGGATACATGCCCACAAGATCGAATGGTTCACGCTCCATGAGATCGTGATGGCCAACGCACAGCCGAACGCGATACCGGATCGCTGGATTATCACTGTTTCATTCTTTTCATCATTCTTTTCATCCATCGGCTCTCATACTCCAATATTACATTTGTGGGCAACGCTTCTCGGCGGCAGTCGCCTGCCGATCATCATCCATAAAGCGCTCGAACGCTTCCTCAGGAGTTGCATACAACCCATCTTCGCTCTTGGCGGCCTCGTACTCGCCGGGGCTGCCAGCGAAACGCCACAGAACCCAACCGGTCCGAAGACGTTCGATCGAGTAACCGTGTCCAACGAATTCCAATTCGCTTAATACTTTCGAGGTGGCCATGATTCATCTCCTGGTAATGGTGGTCTCGTCTCCGCCCCTGTGTGGCATGGGCCGAAACGGTAGTCAACCACAAGCTCTCACGTCCAAGCGTTTATTCCCAGATAGTTTCGCCGTTTACGCGGCACTTGGTCAGGCCCAACGAGCGGAGTGCGTCCTCGCGTGCCTTACGTGCCTGCCGCGCTCGGCGGTTGCGTTCGGCTCGCATGGTTTCGTGTTCTTTGTAAATCCTGGCTTGTTCTTCCTCGCTCATCTCAGGTGCGTCGAATGCGAGTACTGGTGTCTGAATCTTTCGCATGGCACCAATCTCCTGTCAAATGGTGGTCTCGTCTCCGCCCCAGCGTGGCAGCCGGAGGACGGCAGGTCAACCCACCGTCCTCCCTCGCCGTCAGACTAGTTCACGCTCAACAACCCGCGTCGCCCCTTGGCCCCCTTGGAGCCACGGACGATGCCACGCTTTGATTGAGACTTTGTCGCCGGGCGTTCATCCAGTGCGAATTCATTCTGGAAGCGACGGACGGCCTTCCCTTCCTTCATGGCTTCAATATCGAAACGGTCGAGCGAATAGCGTGCCTTCATCAATCGGTCTCCTGGTGAAGTGTCACCGGAGGGTCACCCGCCCCCCGATACCACCATGTGGCAGGGGCGGGATGAGCCGTAAACACCACTGTTCACGCCTGCCTTCGTACCTCCAAAAATGCTTTTCCGAACGCTATTACCAGATCCAGGAATTCCCGTTCGTCAAGGACAATCGCAGGCGCTGGTGCTGGCTCGATCAGCGTCAGTAAGTCGTTTGGTGCTTCTTTGGTCGTGTATTCACGCCCTGATGATGTAAATGAAGAATTATGACCCTTATCAGATTGGGCAAAAACTCCATAATTGAACAAGTCCGTTGCAATGCAATTAATCGTCCAACGATCACCACACCGAGACATCCAGACCTGACCAACTTTGAAACGCACGTTCTCCATCATCTCAACCCACCTTTGATCTAATCATCCCAAGCGGAATCTGGTAGTGTGTAGTTCGCGAGATTGCCGTATGCGCCTGCGGCGAGGTGCCGTAGCTCGTGTTCCACGATACTCACAAGCTCATCTTGTGGCAGATCAGCGACGAATTCTGGATTGTATCGCATGATCGCAGTGGCGGTATCCAGTGTGATACTGGATACGCTGGCGTCCTGGACGAATTGCACTCGATTGACGAGTGCCATTAATTCGCTTGGTAAATGGGGAAACACTGAACCCCATCTCATCCACGCTTTCTCAGGTATGTTCATATTGGTTCTTCACGCATTGCGGCTAAAGAAAGGGCGGGGTGTGACCAGCACCCCGCCCCGGACCAGGAGACTAACCCTCACCGCCGTAATCGTGTCGCTCGAAATCCTCGTCGTCGTAATCGTCGTAGTACGGAACCTCGTCGTCGTAATCGGTAGGCGGTGTCTCATCCCGATTAAATCGGTCACTGCCAAAACGGCGGTCAAGTTCATAATCACGTGGCATCAGTCATCTCCTGTAATGAATGAAACGTGCTCTCCGATACTTATTTGTACTCCCCGATACCTACTTGTGGCAGCAGATTAAACGGCGGTTAACCTGCTACTCATGAGATCAATTTCCGGATAACTCCTTCGTCTTCGAGGGCTTTGATGGTTTGTTGGATCGCCGACTCTCTTCCGATTGCCCAACACCCGACAGCCTTGAGATTTGGGTCCGTTGTAATCCCTCTGGAGGCTCTCGATCTTCGGTCGATGCAGACCACCGTCTCGATTGTGTTGTGAAACCACCAAATGACGTATGTAGTTCGTTTATTCCTGAGGGTAATGTGGTAGGGATTTGTTGGTTTTCTGTAGTACTCCCAACCTTCTTCGAGGCGGTGCCTCAGGAGATAACTCAGCTTTAAGCTAAGCCTCCGAAATTCTTGGCAGATCGGGTTCTGCATGGCCCTTTGCTCTTCGGTGTGCATGCTATGTTCCTTTTTGCCTAATCCGCCGCTTACGCGATTTCCTGCTTGGAAACGTCAACGCCAGTCTCGAATGGCGGTGCGATTCCGATTACCACGTGTACGGTTCCGTTTGGTCCTCCGGTCGCCATGAACCCCAGCCCCAGCACGATGAATCTGGTGGCCGCGTGCGATCTTGGTAAGATCCAAATGGATCACAATGTGATTTAGGTCTTTCTTAGTGATTGTGGTCTTGTACATGGCCGTCTCCTGTACCCCAGTGTGGCAGCCACGGAACAGCCGGTCAATACGGCTATTTCGGCAGATTATTGAACATATTGAGCAGACCGGCCTCCGTGCCGACGAAAAAGGCGGAAGCATCGTCCTCGACGTAGTTGTCGTACGTGATCATATAAATTCCGGCATTCTCGTTCCCTGAGATCTTCCGGACTTCAAGCATTTGCTCATACAACTCGATGCCCTTTTGGATGCCTGTTACACATTCACCGACAACATCGTCACAATCGGACACGTCCAATTCGACCTTGTAGTCAGCCTCACCCAAAATTGCGTCCATATTGTTGGCTCGGAAGGCGGCCTGTAGAGCCTCACTTGTTCGGAATGCTGGCATTTTTGATCTCCTGGTGAAAAACCGCCTCTCCCCGCCCCCGTGTGGCGGGGGCGGGGAAGGCTGTAAACACCGGCATTACGAACTGAACTGACACACGTCCTTGATCTGCTGCGGCGTCACCGTCGTCCCATGAAGAACGCGAAGAAGCCGAACCATGTTCCTGATTTGCCGTCCGTTCAGGTTAATATCCGGAATTCCGTTCAAATCGCCTTCCAACGTGACTCCTGCGGCCTTCAGCATCGTTCCCCAAATCGTTCGCCGCCGCCCCGCATCGAGAGGCGGGTACTTCAACGATAACGTGATTCTCGACTTGAACGCCGGGTCGATCACATCGCTCCGGTTGCTCGTCAAGAACAGCATTCCTTTGTAATAATCCATCAGTCGCAAAAAGACGCCGACGATCGCGGAACGTTCCAAATTGTCGTCCCGCTTTGCCATGAACACGTCCGCCTCATCAAACAACAGAACCGCGTTCCAACGTGCCGCTCGACGGAAGATCTTGCGAAGGCTGTCCTCAACCGTTGCAAGGCTCGTTCCGAGTTCGGCCATTTCCAGAACGTACAAAGGTCGCTTGGTGTGCTCGGAGAACGTCTCGGCTGTCATCGTCTTGCCGACGCCGGGGCCGCCCTCCGCCAACACGATCATTCCGCCTGCCTTCCCGCTCACGATGTCGCCGAAAAGTTGGTCGCTCGGAGCGTCGAAAATCTTTCGAAGAATGTTTTCGAGTTCCGGCGTCAAAACGAGCGAATCAAGGGCGTTTTCGTCCCAATCGCGCTCCGCGATATCGCGAACATCGAGGTAAGCGTAACGTTTCTTTTCGAGACTGAACACACGGACGAATGGCAACTTCCATTCAGTATTGTTTCCGTAAGTGTAACCGTTTTCCTTTTCCATCTCTCCTTCAATTACAACTGGACCTGGGCGGGTCGGTGTTCCGAGTTCAACAAAGTCCATCCCTCGCCACCAGTTGCGATTTTCGAACATGATTGCCGCACCTGTTGCCGAAGCAGCATGTCCGGTGCGTTGCTGAAAGCGATCTGCGAGTCGGAGGTTGTCGAAGTGCTCCCGGAGGTCGGTTTGAAGTGGGCGAATACCGAGCTTCAGTAGAAGTTCGGTCACGGTGAAAGAAATTCGGTTGTCGTCGTCGTCGAGGAACACGTTCATTGTAACATAACGATTGAACGAATCTGTCATATCACAAATTTTATAACTTGCAGAAAGTTGGCACACCTTGTCTCCGCTTCCCCACCCGGTCGTGAGCGACGTAGAAAGGAGGATTGGATACCAACGTCCGTTGATCATGATTTCCGCCCCCGGCTCCGTGTTGGTGGCAAGGGCAGAAATTGCACTGTGAAACTCGGCGGGCGTTCCAACTTCGGCATCAAGGACTTTGTTGGGTTCGTTTTGCGCCCCAAGATGAAAAAGCGAAAGAATGCGGCGCTGTGCGTCGCTCAGATCCTCTGCAAGGAGGTTGGCAATGACGGCGTGGCTGAGTTTGCTAACATCAACCTGCATCGTATTGCCTTTGCAATTGGTGACAGCGGCGAGAAGTTCCGTCCGTTCCGCGTCAAGAATGCTCTCCCCCTCAACCGCTGTGCGAATCTTGGCAACTGCGATTCCGATCTTCATTTTGGATCTCCCGGTGGTAAGAAGTGGTCTCGTCCCCGCCCCCGTGTGGCAGGGGCCGGAATGGTGGTCAACCCAGCGGTCAGATCTTGCTTAATACTTCATCGATGAATTGTATACCGTACTTTGAAACAATGACTTCATCGCCGACGATCTCTACTAAATCGTCGGCCATAAGCCTTTGGAAGCTTTTCTCCAGATCGTCCACATTGAGGCCACGCTCGGTTCTGGTGCAGCGGAGGGCATGATAGTCGCCGCTACTGATCAACAGGAGCGTGAGAAGGTCGCTTTCACTCATCGTTTTGTCCATCTGGCATGGCCATTATTGCCGCTCGCAAACTGTCTTCCGTGCCGACGAAGATCAGTCGAGATACTGAGACCAAGTCAGCATCCATGTCATCGTAAGAGAGACACAAAAACTCATCCACTGGGATGACCCATGCTTGGCAATCTTTGCCTACTTCCTGTGGCATGATCTCACTTTGCCAATATTCGTGCTGACATGATCGTAGGTGATTGGTCCTCATTATGAAACCACAATACATCTCGCCGTCGCGGGTACGAAGAAGTTTTTTAGACCGCACTTTTCGCGTGACAGTATCCCATAGGTCTTGTGGAATGAGCGTGAAGCCATTCGCCACCAAGCCTGCCGTCAATTGGCCAAAGAGACCTATTCGCGGTGTCTTGGCGGCAGAAGCCAGAGCAGAAATCATTTCTTCGCGTTGTGACATTTTAATGCTCTCATTACTGCGTTATGTCAAGGTCCGGCTGTTCTCATTTCAATCGTTCACTTGACGATTGAAATGAGAACAGCCGGGAGATACCAATTGGTCGGCCCATCAGGGAACCATTGGTGACCACCCGGCTGTCGCTCGCGTCAAAAACCGGCGTTAATGGGATAAAAGGTTAGGAAATCTTCATGGGTGTGCTCTCCTGTACTACGCGGTGAACTCGTCAATCAACCATCCGCCCTTCCCACTACCCTGTGGCAGCGGCGGAACGCTCGTTAACTAGCCATTTAGCCACTGTATCCAATGGCCCAACCGACGATATGTTTCGGAAATGCCTGCATCCAAATGCCGTTGATCTTGACGAGCGTAGCGCCATTGAACTCGGTGAGTTCGGAGATCGAGATACCAGGATCAGCGTAGTTCCCGATGGTGAACTCTTCGCCCTCGTCGTCGAACAATTCAATTTCGACGAATTTACCGGATTCCTTGACGGTGGCAGTGCCAAATCCTCCATCAACCCAGCGTGCAACAATCTCGTCTGCAAGTTCTCGCAGCGTCATTTCGTGCCTACTATGAAAATGGGCCAATTATCAGTCCCTTACACCACCCTGTGGCAGGCTACTGAAGAGCCGTTAACTCGCCTCAAGCTCATCGCGAGTGTGGCGATCATATCCGCCGTCGTCCCAACGGACGTAATACCACTCAATACTACCGTTGCCCGGTACGGTCGTCTCAACCACACCGGTCTTCCGCCAATCACTCGACAAACGAACTCGGTCGCCCGGATCAAACTTGTAAATCATAACTGGTCTCCTGTACCACACTGTGGCAGGCTGCTGAAGTGCCGTTAACAACGATGGGGAGGGGTGTGACCAGCACCCCTCCCCTCCCACCAGGATATCAAACCCCCGGTAGTGCTTAGAATGAGCCAACAACATTGTGCGCACAATGCCTCGACACATCCCTCACACTACGCCCAACTGGCCTTACTTGGACGCATTCCCCAGGCCGGGAGTTCAAGAGACTACTATTTTGAGGGTTCTCCACCCTTTGTCAGGTGCCTCCGCAATAGCCGTAGCCCCGGAGGATTTAACCGTACTGGCCCTGAGCGGCTCCTCACCGCCTAGCAACTCTTATTTGCTGTCGCCCTGATGTTCATTGACTTTTGACTCGATGATGTGTAGGATTTTGGAACCGCAATTATCAGCATGGACATTATCATCGTTCCAATGATAACCGCACAGTGATTGCAATTCGATTATCAGTTGATCATACTCCTCATCAGTTAAGATGATTTGTTTCATGGTCATGCTCCTGCGATTTCCAGGCTGGAAAGCTCCCACTACGCCATCAAGTTCAAGAATACGTTGTCGGATTTTTGGTCAGACCGAACCTTTTGATAACAGCCGCCAAAACCTCCGCAGAGAACCGATTGGGGTACGTAGCAACAAAACCGGTGCTGTACGATGCTGGTAATTTCGTGATCTTATCGACGTGGACTTTTGATTCCACCTCAATCGAAACAGTGTCACTATCGCTGTCGATGATTTTCCACACAGTTAGGTAGTATGGCAATTCCGGAAAGTGCATCTTATGCCTGGCCATTGTCTTCCTCCCAAATGCGGCAATATGCCTCAACCGCGTGTTCACTGATTTCGCCGCTTTCACCCATCGCCAAATCGATCTTGCGAAGGGCCTTCAACTTATCAGACATATCAAAATCACCAATCAAAATCAGATGAGCGATACCGAAAATATCCGCATCGCCGTGCGCGTTGCCGACCGACTGAAGCCGATCAAGCTGTTGAGGAAGGGTAAGGCCGGGTTCCGGCTGATTATCAATCCAAACGTACTTGTACTCTGGGTCTCGTCGAATCATGAGCGGTCTCCTGTACCCTACTGTGGCAGCCGCTGAACAGCCGGTCAACCCACCGGCTGATTCATCGGGAACTTGTCCGCCTCGGATTGTGGCTTCGGATTTACCACCTCGCAATTGGACGCAGCAGTCCAAACAACATCAGAATATCGACCACGAGCGTCCTTCTGCGGCGAAATGGCGATTCCAAGTTGCCGTTTGCCGTACCTGTCGAACCCAGACCAAAACGCGAAGCCCTTGGTTCCGATTGGGACTTTGCGGCCGCGCACCACCTCCACAACCTTCCCACGATCCGGAATTGCGGCTTGATATGCCTCTTCCTCCAGCCGGAGTCGTTCTCGCTCCTGGCGGGCCTTCTCCGCGAGATCCGTTCGGTACTTGCGGACCGCCTCGACAACTTCAGGAGTCGCATCTGGCTGGATATTGCTGCCGACCACGAAATGGTTGGTCTGGCCGTCGCCAGAGATCCAAATCTTGCGAATTTCGGTGCCGGTCCAGACGTAGGCGTTGTAATAAGTGGCCCACACGTCGGACATGATCCGTTCGACATCGTACCGTGTTTCGATGATCTTGCCGGTGTAGTCGGTGACTTCGTAAGTGCAACCGGATGGGAGTGGAACACCATTTGTAATTCGTCCAGCGATTTCTTTGGACGATAGCCACTTATCACCGTCTTGGAACATGTGAGCGGCATGGCCGCGTTGGTCGTAAATGGTGTAGACTTTCATGATTTGGTCTCCTGGAGTGGTGGTCTCGCCTCTACCCCAGTGTGGCAGCTGGCAAGTCGGCGTAAACTACGCTATCACGCAGGGTCCCCATCTTCTTTTGATTTCAACGCCCGCAAATGTCTCAGCACCAACTGGATGTCTCTGACCGCCCAGCACCGTGTGCACGTGATCATATGTCTCGGTCGGCTAGGCCCCTCACAAGCCCAAAACGTACAAGATGATCGCTCCATGTTCGCCAGAGCACTTTCCAATCGCTCGATCATCTTGGCTATGCTCATAGGACGTTTCGGAAGTCGTCGCTTTACAGCCACAGAATGTTCTGGAGCCGTATGTCCAGTGCGCAAGATTGTCATCTTGACCTCCGAAATGCCCTTGTGGCAAGCCGCAATGATTCACGATCATCAGAATTGACCATGATCAAGGCCGGTGCCGTTTTGTGCGAAAAATCCATGAATCCAACAAATTTAGCAGCGTCAGAATGCTCAGCACAACGCCGCGTGTTGGGAAGAGCTTCCAAGCGTTCTGGGTCGATCTCTTTCTTACAAACTTCGCATTGCATCGGTGGTCCCCTGGAATGATGATCTCGCCTCTACCACAGTGTGGCAGCGGGAGAACGGGGGGTTAACGGCCCAACTCCTTCACGATCGCCTTAAGTGCTGTCGTGATATGCGTGTCGTCAAGATATGAGTACAAATCCAACTCTTTGATCAATTGCCCACCGCCAACTGACCAAAACAAGTCCCAAGCTAGCCGCGTGTCCAAATCAGCTGGCTTCTTGTCCAGTTCGGCTAACGTCTTACGGTGGATTGGGATAGCTTCAGCGTTTCGGCTACACGCTTCACGAATCCGGTCGTAATGCTCCCGTTTCATTTTCATCTTGCACCTCCCGATCTTTCAAAAAAGAAGGGCGGGGTGTGACCAGCACCCCGCCCCGGACCAGGAGACTAAGTGACTTTGCTTTGCGGGATCGCCCCGTGGACAACAACAATATTCTTCGGCGGTGGGTTCAGGCGGAATTTGCAGGTTCGGCAATCGTCCTCTTTACCATCCCGCCAACAACGATCATCGCTGCACGGTGCTCGTGCCACCAACGTAGTCGTTTTCTCCACTAATGTGATCATGATTTGGCCTCCTGAAGTGGTCTAACTCTCCCTACTACAGTGTGGCGGCGGCGGAACCGGCTGTTAACGGCGTATCAAACGTAGCTTGAAAGTCGCTGTGACGGGTGTGGCTCTTGGCGTTCTACGGACACTATTGTGTCTACCGACATGTGCCACGGACCGCCATTGTAACTCTGTCCATAGACGCCATACCATCCTTGACCACGGTGCTCCAAGATGTTCTCATGACCATCGGCGGCAAATGAATGCCCAACTGGAACGTCGCCCAAACGAACTCGTTCGATTGCCATTGGTCAACCTCTTAACCTTTGAAAAAGCCGTCGCTGGCGGGTATCGAACCCGCATCGCCACTCAGAAAACAGTTGAGTAATCTGCTTCCTGTGCCCATTCATGCTTACTCAAGGCACTCATAAGCTCATGGCATCCTACCATTAGAAGACAGCGACATAATGTTCTAGTAAACAATATCCTGGCGACCCATGCTGTCGAGCCGCAAACGACCAATGTTATCGACGAAATCTTCGCCATCGATCCTTGTCGATTCTTCTTCGTCACAAACGTCCGAATCGGTCTCGGCACCCTCATCATAACCGAGTTTGTAAGCGGCGGCTGCGATACACCGCATAATGTCGGAATGATCTCCAACGACGCCATGGGTCGTTCGCCCGTACATGCTGCGCCCGGAATATCCTTCATAAAGAGTCACTTCGACTCCCATGTCGTTGGCCGCTTCGACAATTGCTTTGGCGTGTTCGGCTTTCATGATGATCTCCTTGGTCTTGAAGTAAAAAGAGGGCGGACCGGGTCGTTGGTTAGCTGGCTTGCGATAACGCTAGCATTATCGGTCGCCCAGGCTTAAAAGGCCCTTTATCGCCCCTACCGGCCCGCCCCACAATACCATGTGGCAGCGGCGGAACACACAATTAATGCACGATTCCCAACTTGGAAACGTTTGACTCGTGAGAGCTTTGGCCGCTGGGCGGCACCAGCAATTTCACATGCCAAGATCGGTCGAAGTCCCACATTGCCGCATCTGGTGACTCGCCGAAGCCAGCAACGCCATCTTGCAGGTTCTCTCCAAACAAAGCGCACCAACGACTCGCATCAATAAAGAGTCGTGGTTTGAACTGGACGCAAGGCCTGCGAAGTTCGCAGGCAGCGGCGTATGATTCTTGCGCTGCATCGCGCAGAGTCGCGGCGGCTTCACAAAACGCATTCACTATCATCATTTGTTGTTCTCGTTCCAGCGGCATCGTCTTTCCCTTTCCTTCCGTTCGCGGGGCCGCGAAGTGCAGCCCCAGGAACAGGCCCGGTTAGCCACCGGGCGCGGCGTGCTACCAGATGTGTTCGGCGTGGGCGACGCGGTGGCCAATCACCGTGGGGACAATGCGAGTCGGAACGCGGAAGTTACTTCGCCTGCTGATGCACTCGTCAGGCGTTCCAGCGAACAGCACGTTTCCGTCGTAGTCCTGGATTTCCCCGCGCAGAACAGCAACCAGCCGCCCGGTCGGTCCACGTGTACCTAGTTCTTCGGTTTACATCCAACTCCGCCAATCTGGAAGTTGATTAGCTTCGATTTGCCAATATTCTTCCTTGATGAGCCTGCCATCCGACGCAACGAGGACCACTTTAGCACGTAGATGAGGCCCAACGCGAGCGAAGCTAACTTGTGCGATATTGTTAGGTTCGTTTTGAAACCAATGTTCTCTTGCACATTCATTTACGGCATCGTTGTCTTGTTGCTGCAACAGCAACTTGATCAAAAATTCGTACATGATTGAACTCCAATGTTTAGTCCAACGGATACTTTCCAAATAAGCTTTTGGTCAGCTTGTACACGCCGATTTCGGGGTGTTGCTCAGCCTCGCTGATTGCCTCTTCGACAGTCTCGAAACCGCAGTACGAACGGAATATTTCGTACCGTCCAAGTCCGGCCATACCAAAGCATTCAATATCGAAAGTATGGCTGGGATTTCCAGCGTTCCAATTTACCGATTTGCTTATTAGGACAAATCCCCAATCGGTATCCAAGCGCTCAATGCTTTCTGGCTTGCTCATGCTGGGTCTCCTGGGTAATGGTCTTGCCTACCACAGTGTGTCAGCAATGGGACTGGTGGTTAACCTATACGTCCGCCTTCACTTTGAGTTCCCATTCTCCATAGGGGCCGATAATTGTGAATTCGAATTCGTGGATATGGCAACCGTCCAATTGGTCAGCTACGTCAGAATCATGCAGAGCTAATTCAATGCTCAGTTTGACTGGCTCAGTTACCGGTGCGCTATAGCACGCCAAACGCGCCAAATAAGCTAGCTCAAGTATATCCGTTGAATCGCTTTCAAACGAAAACGTAGCAGGAGATCTGTTAAGTTTGGTGTCGTCCGGTGTGTAAACTTCATCGACAATGTATTTCATGTCACTTCCCGATCGTTGTATCGACGTTTTCGAATCCAGCCAAATTGTGCTCCAGCGTATCGACAGCGGTTTTCATCCGCTGCATCCTCTCAGTCGTCCTGGCGATCGCGTCTTTGACGGCATCAAATGGGGTATCACCCTCTCCCTGACATGCCAGAGGGCAGCCCTGCACAATCGTGTACCATTTCCCAGTAGCCGCCATAGAAGCAAGGTTGAAGTTGGTGAACGTGCCAATATACTGCTTAACAACCACTGGCCCAACCGTCACCACATTGACGTAGGCATATTTGTTGAGTCTTAAAACTTTCATGGTCTTTCCTCCACAGCTAATCAAGCAAGTCACGATCAAGAATCTCGTGAAATAATGACAGGTTCTCGTCTTTTGCACCAGCTTGATAAATTTGCCAATTTGCATCCATCAAGCATAAATTAAACAATGTCTTACCAGCATGATCTACAAGATTACCATCATCAGTAAGGCAAATGTAGTCTTCAGGATTAGACCAGCTGGTATGTCGGATTTTCTTACCGTCCAATAAGGCTTGGAAAATTTCTTTATTGCTATCTCTGTTGTCTCCGAGCTATGGCTCCCAGCCGATTAAATGATGAGTGATCGCCCATCAAGACCCAACGAAGAGAGCTTCGCCGTCAATTCTCGAACCTCAGCCTGATGCGTCGATAGCCGTTCAATTTCGACTGGTTCGTCTTGGTCTTGGATCGTGGCGTCCATGCTGTCAGCGTACATCTCCAAAGCGTCGTGGATGATGTCCCACTGCTCAGTGGTGAGTTCACCACCTAGTCTTCGTCGTTTGGTAAGCGTTGGTCTTGATTGTGGCATCGCGGCCTCCTACCCAGCTGTGGCAGCACGGCAATGGGTAGTTAACCACCACATCCGACGGCTTCGATAGGGTTCGCGATCAAACCCTCCAGCAGTTCGCGAAGCTCTCGACCGTACATTGCGATACTGTGTGCGCCGATATTCCCTCCCCACGACTGTTGAGATAGTTTATCGCTCGAACGGTAGACGATGGCCATACAACGCTGGCCAAGTTCATCAGGGAATCGGTGATTGTACTTGACAGTATGTCGAACGGTCTGATCACTCATGATCCAAACGCGAACCCACCCACTGCTCCCGGCATTCTCAACTCGAACCGGGATGCCGAACTTGCGCTTGAAGAAGCGCTTCAGCCATGGTGCGTCAATGACTTCCGGGATCGTGTTTGTGTCGTCGGTCTTCATACTTAGTCCTCGTAATTAACCCATGGAGCGAAAGCGTCCTTGTCGTCTGACGAGACCCAACCATCAATCCGAACACAAGCAGAATCTTTATGCTTCAATCGAGAACCAAGCCGTACCAGCATATTGCGAGTATAAGCACTGTCCTTGGAGTTGGCAATGGATAGTTCGACCGGAAGATCGGGTCCGTTCAACAGTTCTCGTGCGAGTTCGTGGCTCGTCATTAGCCCACCTTGTAAAGCTTGTTGATGGTTCGGCTGACGTTGCACCCGCGAACGCCAAGCATAACAACTTCCCAATTCAACCCAAACTTGGAGTAGCGAATTGAGTAAGTTCCGTCATTTTCTTTCACAGCCTTGTACATGCGACTCGCCCCCACGCCCATGTGCCAGATCTGACGATACCTGTTAACGTACCGACAATTTAATTTCACGGATTGAGAGCTTCACTAATAGGCTATTAATCCAGGCTATACGTTCGATTTCCAAGCTGGAAAAATGAAAATAATTGTGTGGGAAAAGAATTCAGCGGCCTTTTAGTTCCGCTTTTTAAATCCGGTTAGCCTTCTCTTGCGAGGTCATATGTGGGGTTCGAACCCACAACCGGTATTCTTCTCTTGTCGGAGCCTTACCTATCCCACACAATTATTGTTGTGGACACCACTTCCCGTCCTTCCACCAGACGGTTTCATTACCAGATCGAACATACGTGATCTGGCATGTCCCAACTTCGTCAATTTCAGGCACGAACTTCTGCCGATCAACCATCGTTCCATTCGGCAGCCGCAATTCAACATCGTCGTGGACGACAACCGGGATTATCCGCCAACAACTGAGTGCTTCGAGTAACGTTGGCCCGTCATCACGAGCACATATTGGACAATTTACTAATCCTTCATAGAGTTCCGTCTCCGCAACCCCAGTTCCTCCGCAGGACGGGCAATTCTTCATGATGATCGCCTCAAGATCCTCGGTATGCAGAGGCCCTACTCCCTGGCGAACCGGATATCCAGCATCAATCCAAAGATTTACGCACCGTCTGGACCATTCGTACGGACTGATATCCGCAACGACTTTTGTACCATCTGGCTTGGTCACTTCGTGCCACGCCTTGATACAATCATCTTCATGCTCGAAGGATACCGAGCATTTGTGGTTCTTGTAAGTCCACTCTTTATCTTGCATGAATCTCATCCCATACTGATTGCGGCACATAATTTTCTGGCAACTTATCGACCGTTGTTTGTCGAATAGTATTGCCGTCTACGCCACGATCAACAACCCACACCGTCCCGCTGCGGGGGAACATTGCGAGAATGCGATGTTGATTACGTTCACTATGATCATTCTTTGGGACATTTTTGCGATCAACTTCGAAAACAATCCATCGTTGAATCCGTGCCTCTCGATCAATGTCAGCCCACCAATAAATCCAACTTCGGCGACCTTGAATACGATGCGTAATAAGCGGGCCGTCGTACCAAGAAATATGTTTATCGTTTCCTGCATGTACGAAGGACAAATCTCCGACGATAGTCCCATCGATCGTTTCGAGCATTACAATCATCCCGTATAGGAGTGTGGCAGGCCACAATACGCTAGTTAATCTCCATATTGTGAGCTTTAGTCGCCGAATCGATCCACGACAAGTTATTTTGAACAGTACAAACGAACTCAAAACACTCCTTCAGTGAGCGATTATAGCGATGATACTTGTAGTGTTGGTCTTCTAACCTGGCACAAGCCCAACCACGGCGGCAGTACCAAATATGCCAACCGAAGAGTTCATACTTGCACCATCCGTATCCACGATGTGGATCCGGTCTGGCGGTGGCCTTATAAGCCGCTGCTAGCGACTTTTCTGCTTCTTGTTGGTTTTGTGGTTTAATCATTGGCATTAGTTTCGAACAAATTCAGATCGTGCCGATCATACAAATGCTTGCGGTTCACTTTCAACCACGCAATGGCATCTTGATCATAAACAGCACACTCAAAACCACAGTTATCAACCCGATTGCGTGCACCAATATACTCAAAGAATACACGCAACTCGTTGTTCCACCTCGCAGACACAACTGCAACCTCATCGGCTGGGCGATCATACCCCCAATCACATTCGATCAGAGCAATGATATCGTCATCAGACGCTTGACGGAACCATGGGGTAGCATCAAATTTGACTTCCGCAGCCCGATCATCAGAATGACACTCGGCCACGATCTGCTGAATACTGACATCTTCTTTCGTGTCCACAAGATTCAATTCATTAGAACGATAACCAATGATGAGCACTTCGGAATTCGGACCATACCACGTAAGGATGGAATATCCCTTGGCTTGGACTGCGAGAACTTGGATTACAGCATCAACTACATCATCGCCACCGATATGATTCTCGCTCATTGAGCGGTTAACAACGATGGTACAAATATCCAGACGCGCCAACTGTTCCACGAGAGTCGGTGAGATTTCATCGATATTGCCCATCAAGGCAGCCCAAATCTCAGCCTTCGTTGCAGTAACCATACTATCCTCCTCCAGAGCATCAACTCATCAGACGTTCAACAGTCAGATCGTATAATACTCCACCAATCACAGCTGGCATATCGTTCACCAACGAATTATATGCCGGATGATCCTCGCCAACTTGAACAGGCCGTGCCAATCGACTCACGGCACTTTCGTATGACTCACCAGATCGTCTGGCGGCCTGTATTTCTTTGCGGTCCACACTGAATGCTTGGATTGTCATTTGACCCTACCAACAAATTGCATCGGTAAGATTAGCACCAACGACCAACTCCGCACGATACAGTTTCATCACACCAGAATAGGTCTCGCACCGCTCGACCATCTTGGCCAAATCGTCGTCGGAATAATGACGGTTCACACACAAGTGCTCACCACCAACAAAGTGGTGCGTGCCATCGCAAGCCGCACAAAAATCGTCCCAATCTTCGCTACAGACGATCAGAATGCCGTCATGTTTGTCAGAGTAGCCAGTGTAGACGTACTTTGGCAATACCGAATCTGATTTTGGTTTAGTAATCATCGACGATCTCCTTACTATAGTGTGGCAGACCGTCAAATGCTAGTTAACGTGGATGGTAGCCTCAAACTCCTTTACACGATCTTGCAACCGTTTAATCTCCCGCTCTTTGTTGGCGATAACACGGTCGCAACACGCTTCTTCATCGGTGCATCTGTCATAAAACGTCGGCACACCATATACTTCGCCGACTACGCCACACACATAACATCTTGAAGGTGCACCACGCATCACATTTCCTCACGATTTTGAACAATTTTGGTCAACTTACTCAGAAGGCCCTCGTTGAATCGTTCCAATTCAGCTTTGTCAACGTTCTTGCCTTGGAGCCGCTTCCGGAAGAGATTCAGAGCACGCCGCCGATCCTCAGGCTCACACCAACTGGCAAGTTGCTCTTCGCTCTTTTCAATACTGATGGCCTCATCAATAATTGGTCGACAGGTATCGAAAAAAGTATGGGGTAATCCCTCATCGAGTAAATGCTCCACAACACCAAGAACTCCAACGGTCCAAGAGGTGCCTTTCCATTCACGCTTGATCGTAGTCAAGTACGTCAGAAGGGCTTTCTTGTCCCTGGTTGCGGTCACACGCCGCACGGTGCGATTTTCGATAGCGTCTAGAGCACTATCATTCGACTGCATTCCTACTCCCCACGCTCCCATCTTCACTCTCCTGGTTTTAAAAATAACTCCGAGTGCGTTCTCCGTAAGGATTCAGGAAACTCCCGTGTGGTTGCTAGATGTGCATCCAACGAGACTGTTACTCGCCTCGGAGTTAATAACTCCTAATACCTCTTGACAATGTTCGGGGCCGCCGAAACGATTCCACCTTCTTCGTCGGCGACGATGAAGAAACTATCGGTGATTCGGAAGGTGTCCTGTTTGATCTCGCGGAACACATCCACTCGCCACCGGTTGTCGTACACGTTGTGTGTCCGAACCTTGTGAAGGTCCTTGGGGCGACCGAGAATTTCGAGGACGGTATCTCCTATGGTCAAAGAGTGCTTTGGCGTCTTCGGTGTTTCCTCACACGTCACGGTTTTTTGTTTACTGGCTACTGCACGTACCATAATGATATTCTCCTAGGTGATTTTTGGCCAAGATATATGTGGCGGAAGCCGGAATGACAGTTAATTATTCGCCTCGGCGTTAATCCCAAACTTCTTTTTGAGGCTTTCTGGAATTCGACCGTTCACTTCGTTTCCGCAGTACGCACAACGAAGAGCGACAAGCGACCATTGCTCGCGGTGCATACAAGGGACTCCATTGAGAACATGAAGTCCGTAGTTCAACCCATGTTCGCGATCACATTTAAAAGCATCGCGGCATTGCGAATCACAAACGCGGGTCCTGTACCCAAGAATTCTGACGATCATCAGTGGTCTCCTATACCCCACTGTGGCAGCGGCAGAACAGGTAGTTAACGTATAGCTACATCCGTAAAGATCGAGAACTCCACATCAGCTCGATTCAGAACAGCCCTCCGAAGTTTCTCATCGATGAGGCTGTGGCCAGATTGATATTCAACCCACACGGTATCCGTAGAAGGACCGTTCTTAAGGAACACATCCATTGTTTGACCGGCTTGGAAGTGATCGACGACAGCGCCAATATTACAACCAAACTGATCGAAGGCCGTGGCCTGCACATCAATATCACGAAGGAATTTCACCGCGCCGTCCCATCCTTCCATTCTCCAGAAATGCAAATGGGGCGGGGGGACAATCCCCCCGCCCCCTCTTTCTCTAAGATTGGGTCGCTCTAAACAAACCCCGAAGGCCAGCCCCACGTTGGGCCGTTATACCGAACATTCATGTGACTCACCATACATTAACTATCTCAGAAAAAGAATCGCGGCAGTCCGGTAGTATCAGCCCCGTGGACTGCCGCGATTACCCCCAACTCGTTGAAACGATCTTCAATAGGGCAGCAGTAATTCCGGTTCGCGAAACCGGCAACTTACAGCCCCTCCAACCGCCCCAAGTCAACATTGGTTACTTGCCAACCAACGACGGAAACAATTCCTCATCCGTCGGCTCACGCCCCAATTCGCCGACCAACTTACTCCGCTCACCCATCAACTGCCGCCGACGGCGATCGACCTCACTCTTTGACAACTCACCATCACACGTTAAATTTTCAGGACTTAATCCTGACTCCACCACCCGCAGATCGTTGATAATCTCAGCATCATGCCGCTTTGAGACCTCATGTCCTGGAACCACCAACGAAGCCAACGGATAACGGTAAGCGGTGCCGTTCAAGTTCACCGCCAGAAATACGTACTTATCACCCTTCTCCAACACATGCTTGAACTGCACGCGCTGCTGACGCCAATTCAGCTTGATATCAATCCATTGATCGTGAGCCGTATTGGCAAGGAAATTCCAGCGGACCTTTTCGTCGCTGTTGGATACCAACCGCACCATTCGCTGTGCCCGCATCTTCCCACGTTCGAAGTTCACATCGGCGATCGAATTCCCATGTCCGGCATTGAGGAACTCGTCGATGGCCACACCGACTTTCACTCCCAAGCCATCATCGCTAAGACGATAATTCTTGCGAGTGGAAAGATCAATGCCGGTGTAGATGTTCTTTGGTCGAGATGGATCAACAGCCGTAATCACATAACAACCATTGGCCCACCCCGGAGCACTCAACACAATATCACCACGCTTGAATCGCATCTTTTCTCTCCTGAGAAGATTGGTAGTCTCGGCCATACCACTATGTGGCAGTGCGGCAACAGCCAGTAAACCCAGTTGTTACAATCTCTTGGCCCAAACAAGCCACTGGACATGCGGTCGAGTCGGATGAGGCTGGCAAAAACACTCATCGTGTCCATCAAGGGCCATACTGTCGGCCATCCCACCCGTCCCAGCGGCGATTATTTCACTGAGCAATTTGGAAGTTTCGACCCAACTTACTCGTTCGATCAAAAACTGATACGAGGGGCGGCCATCATCTGGCGTGTACTCATGTACGGAGCCAACCACTGGACGTGATGGGTCTGTTTCTGGATCAAACTTTGATATTTCGAACACAGAAGATGTAACAGTTTTCATTTTATTCATCGTTCTCGGCCTTCTGCCAAACAACATTACCACCGACCATAGGGCGTGTGATCTTCACGATATCAGTGCGGCCAGAATTCTTCCGCATAATCGCCACGAGTTGATCGCCAGCAGGAGGTTGGCCAAAGAACATGAGTGTACGACGCTCAAATGTCCCATCGGCAAACCACACATCGTAAATGTTCATTGTATTCCTCAGAAGACTCCATCAGCCAATTCATCATCTGGCAGTAGAAGTCCATTAGCGATTAACTCATCGACAGCTTCAATTGGGGATGGCGGATTATCCCGATCCGACATCGCGACCAAAGTCGCCCGCAGCCGTTCACCTCGATTTGTATCGGCTCGTGGAAAAGCTCGGCCAGTGCGAATAACATATTCAGCCGAAATGTTGGTCCGCCACTGGTTGTAAGTAGCATCATCCATTAGTGTTGATCCTCGCAATTTTCGTGATTGTTCGAGTAACAGTCCGCACAAGCTCACAAATGTGGTAATTCCAGGTTAGGTCGTTTGGTGCTCTGTACGCTGCCGGAATAGCACCAGACAGATACCATTCACCTTTCTTAGGTTTACGAAACTCACCTGTTGTGATCGCGTGAACATCCTTTACCGGCATATTCACACTGATCATAGGACCGGATGGAATCCTATCAAAACCCAATACCTTAGCTTCTGCCTTGGTCAATCGATCGAGCACTGGATAAAGCTTCTTAGGCATGGTCGTGGCCCCCTATACCGTACTGTGGCGGCGGCAGAACTGGCAGTTAACTACCGCCATTTATGCGATTCCCAACTTGGAAACGTTACAGGTTGAACGTGCCCTGTACAGATCGTTCCACTTGCTTCCTGGTTTCACCCTTGCCAATCTTGGTGGTCACATACACCTTCGGACGGCCATTCGACACACGGACGCTCACCCAGAACCTGGCATACTCGCCATTCTCCTTCTCAACCAAGATCTGAGCCACCTCTTGGCGAAATGTGTTCTCCACATCGGCCTCATTGACAAAGATCACCGGCGATGGCTTGCCGTCAAACGGGGTAGACGTACGTTCGACTTCGACATGCATGATTGATTCTCCTTGATATACCAATATGGCAGCCTAAGAACAGGCAGTAAACCTACTCTTTATAAGCTTCAAAAATCCCAATGAGAGTCAAAGCATCACCGGTTGGATCACATCCGGTGATTTCACCCAACTTCTCAGTTGTATGAACTTTTGCTGGTTCCCAAGTGACACCAAAATCGCCCATCACCACCAAATAATCGCCGCTGTCGTCGTCGTTTTTATTATAACGCAGGAGATAACTATCTTTATGTGGGTTGATAGCATCTGTCTCATCAACAGTTCCAGTATAACCATGCTTCTCAAGCTCTTTTGCAAGACTTCGCAAATAGAGCACAAGCGGAGGAATCTCAGATTCATCCTGCAAAATCCAATCTGCAAAGTCAAGCTTAGAGTATGCATCGTGCAATATTGTCATAAGCTCCCACAAACTCTTGACTTTGAACACCCGTGGCCACATGATCAATGGGCACAAACCATCAAGAAACTTATCGATCGCAGCAAACCTTGGCGATAAATTTGTTGAATCTCGTGCGATCCGATCAAGAACCTTCTCGTTCCTGGTGGCCATTGCGACCAATCGATATTCAACAACTGGCTTTCGTTGTCTGGTACACACCAGTGGATACATCCCATGGTTTCTAGAAATTTTATCCAACTTATCGGCCAATTCGGGCGGCACATCAATTGCGCAGAGAGTATGATCACTGGAACAATCGTGAATAGCGTAGATCACTTGATTCCCCTTGTAATGAGATACGATAGGGCGGGGTGTGACCAGCACCCCGCCCCGGACCAGGAGATTACCGAAGCAAGAAGTTCTCGACCTCTTGCAAAAACTCCTCATGAAATGGTTCATCGTAAAAGAAGTCCGACAGACGATCAGCGGCATCACGCGCCTCTTTACTGGCGTACTCTTCGTCGCTATCGTCCTCGTACTCGTACTCGTTATGAGCCATCTCGTATTGCCAATACCGGCCATTTGCAAATCCCTTGCTCACCTCAACAGTATTGACATAATCATCCACGAACCTACCAAGTTTGTTGGCAAGTTCCATCGCTCGTGGCGAACCCATCAAAGCCAACACCGCCAGAAGTTCAGGGGCAGTACAGGCGTAACCGTTGTCCACCCACTGCTCAACACCGCCGTTGCCGATTTGGTAGTTCAAATTGCCCAGTAATACGGCCTGTCGCTTCTTCGCATCCAGGGTTGCCAAAAATTCGGAATATGTCCAAATCTTTTGGCTCTTACTGGCAGCCTCATCGTTGTGATTCTGCCATGCATCGTAAGCGTCGTCCATGAGCTTTTGCCAGTGTGATTTGTCAAGGTCGAGTTTTGTGGCCATTTTTTGTCTCCTAGGATTGTGATCTTTCCCTACCACAGTGTGGCAGCGGCGGAAGGGCCAGTTAACGCCACAGATCACTCGTCACTGCTGCCCTCGTCAACTCTGCCCATGAGTTCCTCGACCGACCGCACGTCGTACATGTTAGCCACATCAAGAAGCTTTTTCAGAAGTTGACGTTGATTCATCTTCTTGTAACCAACAGTACCGAAAAGAGTAAGATTGGTCAACTCCTCACGGAGTTCATAATCTTTATAATTATGCCATGAGATACTGTCATATTGCATCAACACCTTGATGAGTTCCCGTTTGACGGTGTTGTGTACAGAAACACTAACGTACTTGTGTTCCTGATTACTCCAAACATCATCATCCACGACCATCGGGAATCGTTTTACGCGCTCCTTGGCCCACTTGATAATGCCTTTGCCGGTGACTTCAGTGCTGGTCGTTGTGTCCTGCTCAACGGTATAATTGTATTTGCCGTCGGTTTTCACAGCAGGTTCAGACTTCACCGAAAATTCGAACTTGAACACATTTTCGGAGGCATTGTCTGACCATTTACGGCCGCGCAATTGATCTGCGATTGCCTTCATAAGCCCCGGAAACTTTTCGTCGCCATAACTGAAGGCACCAGCCATCATCAACACTTTCAGAGATTCTTGGCAAATCACCTGAGGATCGGTTGAACGAACAGCCACAGAATCTGTACACCGAAGACGATCCAAATTCACATCATCAGGTGTGAAAACCTGTGTCACATCGAACATGAAAACCGGCAAAGACGATGATTTCGATTTAGTCATAATCGTTTCTCCTGGTGTAGTGTGGCGGCAGCGGAATAGCCGGTTAACGCACAATCATTCGTCTTTGATCAGTGCTTCCGGGACCTGCCCAGATCCTTCGCATGGCGCACCATAGCTCTCATGCGTATCAAGCAACCAATACACTGACTCACCAAATTCTCGTTGAACATCTTCGAATTCCCACCCCAATACTTCCATTTCACGGAAGACTTGCCCATTAGCAGAACGGCATGGGACAACATCCTGGCATACTGGACAAACGCCACGCATATTGCTCTCCAAATCAATTAGTGTAGCTCTTCTTCGCTGAGCTTACGACGTACGGTCTTGCCATTCTCGGCCAAATTTTTCTCATGCACATCAGCCGCTTGATAAATCTCGCGCCAATCGAGAGCTTGATACTCAACGGCGTATTCGAGGGCATCTTTCCGACGCTCGACCTCCTGTGCGGCACGCAACAGCTCAACATACCGCTTACGCAATTCAATATAATGATGACTCAAAGCCCCAAAAGCAGTAGGGTAAAGATCATAATTCTGTTTATCGAACTGTGCCTTGATCTCATCAGGATGACACCTGAATAGCTTGTCGAAGCGATCAAAAGCACTCATTTGGCTGCTCCACCTCAGAATTAGGCTCATCCAATTTGGACAATTCCACGCCAAATTCACGATAACAATCAGCGTGCAATAGTAACCCACCGAACTGCTCAGTAGGGCCACTCAAGATTGGCTCTTCACAGAACGGGCAAATCGGCGTTGAACACATCGATCATCTCCTATACCACCATGTGACAGCGGTATAAATGGTAGTTAATGCCCGTCTGGAGCATCACCCCATTCATCTGGAGTTTCGACTGTATGGCCAGCCTGGAGAAGCGAATTGGCCTTTTCGCGTATTTCGCGAAGTGAATAACCACCACGATCGACTCGCTTCAAACCAATATTACCAAGATGGTCGATTGGGAGTTCTTCGAAGAGATCCCAACGGCGAGTTGGAGACTTCTTGACGACGTACTTTTGCGATTTCTTTGCCATAGTCAAAAGGCCAGCAAGCGATGACAGAGTAGGATCACGCGGGATCACGGTCCGCCATCGCTCGCTGATTCCTCCCTTCGAATACCTTGGATCGCCTCATCGACGTATAGCCTTAGGCGATCCGGTGTACTTGTATCAAGTTCCACTAGAACCACAAAAACTCCATGTGGACTCGTGTTTGTGTCACAATTCGATTCATTCAGCCTCGATGAAAGCTCATCCTCTAATGCGTAAGCCTCCTCAACGGTCGCCTCTAATTCGAAAACTTCGGCGACACATCTCGGTCCATCTGGGTCGTCCTGCAAAAAGACAAAAGCAAATTTTGGCATGGCCCCCTCCGACACCAGTGTGGCGGCTGCTAACGCTACAGTTAACTGTAGTCCTCGTCCAAATTCATCAAGTCTTCATTGCTCCGCAGAATCGCCACCACCAACTCCGCTTGTGATGGATTCATGGACTTCATCAGGTTGTTTACTTCTTCGATTGCCCTACGCTTCTGCTCCAGAGCCAAGCTGTGCTTCTCATCAAGCGTAATCTCGGCATTGAAGATATCCAGCCCACCACGGACGGCATTACAAAGATCGTAGAAGGTCATCGAACAGGTACCATCCTTACCAGTAACAAAGACCTTCGTCTTAGGAGTAAGGCATTTAGCCTCACCAACCAACAATTTATCACCATTTGGCATAACGTTTCTCCTGTGAAAATCCCGTTCTACCATAGTGTGGCAGGCTGCAAAACAGCAGTTAACTATCTAATTCGGAGATAGGTCCTCACGATCACATTGTATGTTATATCCACGCCAGCAATAGCCCCAAACTGCCTCAGGATCACCCAAAGGAGCATCGCCATCACTTACGCAATCTTCCTCAAACAGAACTTTCCCAAAGTCTGTCTCATACAAGCTGCGGGCAACTTCAACAGCTTTATCACCAAACAATCTGATAGCCTCAGCCTTAGTAGGCTTGCCCCTAAACTGGTGATAAAGCGCATGTTTCCAGTCTGGAACACCAGCGTTTAACCAGTACAGCTTATCGCAATACTTGACCGAAAGCATGTTCCGGTTGATACGGCATATGGCATTCTGAGGAAACCGTTGTAAATTCTCAATCAATTCGGCTACAGTAACATGACCATTCCGAAGTTTATCGTTGAAATACGGATCACCAAAATCGTATAACGTTTTGGCCTCCGTTGATCCCACAGTATGAAGATCTATTGCATGTACCTTTGTGCCAGTATCTTCGCCATCCACGTTGTGATAAACAGACACCACCCCGCCAGACAAATCCAAAGTGATGAATTGGCCGTTCGGAAATTCCACCGTCATCCCGTGATGATCGGTGTTGATCAAGAACGGCACAACCTCATTCGTCTTCGCATCCGTGACAACATGTTGAATCTCGGTATCATGCGGAGCGTTGATCCTCATAGGCATCTTCATTTTTCAATTTCCCAAAAAGACAGTTATGAGCAAAACGTGGAGCTTCTTTGTGGTTTTGGCCAACAAACTCCACGTCGTAAATCTCCGCAGTAAACTTGGTGATCTTGGACACCGTCAATGGCCACTCATAGCCAATATTCAATGAATTGAGCCTGATCACCACATCGCCAGTCTTCAGCTGACTCGTACGGACCACCGTAAAGGTCCTACCAACGATTTGGCCGCCATAAACAGCAGATTCCTCAGCTTTGGTCAATACCACCCGTTTATGTCTCTCCGGTGAGATGGTCATGGGTTAACCCCATAATAATAAACCCCACCGTCCAACAATCGGTCGATAAATCGCTTGGCCTGCCGAACGCTGTTCAAATCTGGAGACCCGATACTAACACAAAACAAATCCATACTGCCTTCGAGTTCGCAGAAGATGTACACCACGGTCTCCCGCTTTGGTTTACAACGGGTGTACTGGACAGTATGCCGGGCAATGAGGCATCCGCGATGCTCAGAAAATGTCTCACGTTTGCCATGCCGATTCTTAAAGAATCGTGGGCAAGCTTTCTCCATATCACTGAGAGTTTTGCTCTCATCGATCTCGAATACAGTGTCGGTATTTCGATTTGTGATTTTGGTGATGGTCATAATGATCACTCCTATACCGGAGTGTGGCTGGCAGCGAACGGTGGTAAAAGTAGTACCCTGATTCGCCGGGTACTCCCACTATCCCGTCGCTGTCGGAAGCACAGCCCAGACGATATCGTTGCTGGGATCACGGATCACCGATGGTCACTTTTTAGAATCGGAGGAAGCACAATAACGATATTCGCCCATATTATGGCGTAATTCAAGAAGACGATGGGTGAGATCACTGATAACACCAGTCAAAACGCAGGTCCCATTGATATCATTGGCGTCCATTTTGACACCGACATCTGTGGCTCGTTCCGCTCGGCAGATAACCTCATCTATGGATAACAACCATTTTTCATAGGTGCCACCTTTCATTTCGAAGTGATTGAACGTACCGTCTCTGTTTTTGATTGCCATCATGCCCTCTTAAACAGTTCCTCATCCAACCAATTAAACAACCGCACTAACGATCTATGCGGTATCTTGGTATCAAATAAATGCACCAAAGTTGCCAATACAGAATTGTTATCCAGAGAATTGTGAAAGCCTTCATCAGCCCACATATGTGACTCGCTCACCGGGTCGTGATGCAAGTAACAAATTGTAGGATGGTTGATCTTTAGCAAGACAGTATCACTCAATCTCTGCTCAGCCACCATATATTCAAGCCCACTTGGATCAAGAAAAAGCTCGATATATTTGAGCGTTGGTGCTGGCAAATTCGACTTATCAACCGGCAACCACCTGATTGCCCCCTCGCCAACCATTTTCTCATACTGATTGGCAACATCTGCTAATCGCGTGCTCATCTATAGTTGTCCTATCCAAGTGTGGCAGCGGCGGAACAGTAGTAAAAAGAGGCCGGATTCCATCGCTGAAATCCGGCCATCACTAAGCCACAACCAATACCATCACCGTCACCACAGCCACCGCCACCGACTAATTCAGATCGAAATCACCGTGGCCGGTGAGGCCAGCGCCAAGCTTGGAATCCACATGGAAATCCGCGAAATCCGTGAACTTGTCGCGGGTGTTCTCCATGTCGTACTCCCCACTGATCGACGATCCGACCCAACCTTGCAACTTCCGAGCCGCATGCGGTTCGGAATAGTGCGTCGCCACTTCCGTAGCGAAATTGATCAGATCGTACATGGTGCACTTCACTGGCAACGTCCGCTGCCGCTTGATCGACAGAGCATCGGGGTTCGCGATCCCATACAACCGTGTCGGTTCACCGGTGAGTTCCGAGAAGGCTCGGAAAATCGGTGCCTGCATGATAGCGTCCTCGGCACTATCGCTGATCGGCTCAAACTTCCCACGACTCTTCTCAATCAACTGGGCAATTTTCGTGCCCTTCGGCAGCGCCCGCCCACCAACGTCATCGATACCCTGACCCTGCCCAGCGTGCAGCTTGTAAATGAGCTTGCTCAATTGCTGCTGTTCGTAGACGCTTGCCCACGACCGCTGGCTCGATTCGATCCGCTGGCGGAATGCCGCATACCCCTCATCGTTCCCGAAACCATCCAACACGCGAACAAGCGCCGGGGACACGTCATCCGACCCCTTGCCCAACGCCAGTGTCGTGCGGAAGATCTTGGAATACGCAACCATCCCATTCGTGCAAATCTGGCGAAGCATCGCCAAATAGGTGTTGGGCAACCCGTATCCATCCACCGGGCAGGACAGGATGAACCGGTGTTCAAACAAGTCCCCGCCGATATCGATCGAACCAACGTTATTGCGCGGTTGGTGATTCGACTCAACCAACCCGTCCGCATACGTCACATCCGTTCCACCGTATCGCTCCAGCAAATCGTGCAATTCACTGAAACTCACGAGCGGCTTGTTGGGGTTGCTCACCGCCAACAGGCGATTCCCACTCTCGCCGCGTTCGATGCACAGACGCATTCGATCGTTGGACTCCCGCTCACTGATGCGGCTGAAGACCTCATCGTGGCTGAAATACTTGAAGAACGCGCTGTTGAACCCGTAACGACTGAACAACGAAGTCCAGAACCGGTCCGTTGGCGGGATCGGCTCGCCAGCCACGACGACGTTCTTGACCTTGGTCCGTCCCGTCTTCGCGTCCTGGTATGTCTCGACTTCCAAGTCGCTGACGGGAGCGAACTTGTATTCAAAATCGATATCGTCGCTCGCCGTCACCTTCAAATTCCCCATCGTCGTAGTCATGCTAATTTCTCCGTGTGAAAAATCTCCAGGGTCCTGACAACCAGTCCCCGATACTACCCTGTGGCAGCCGCAAACCGGCTGTTAACCCTCCCCCATACCCTGTCGCATCATTTCTAATACGTCGCTATAACCTTCCCATATAGTATTCGGATACAAAAAGAGCCAGTGACCCCCACAATCCTAAGGGCCACTGGCTCACACAAGGGTTCCAAAATGAGGTTAGAACCTAACCCGATGCGGCTTATTCGACTGCCGCTTCAACACAAAATTTGGCATCGTGACTTCCGTCGTCGCAATCGCAATACGAGCATTCTGGTTGATCTGATTGATCTTCGGGTTCACCTGCAACGACTCCCATTCATCATTCTGCCAGAGATACTGCATACGTGGCATTGCTGTCCGAATAAACGGCCACCGCGTATTCTTCGACTGCACAATATTCTTCACCGGCAGATCTGGGTGCTTCCGAAAAGCCCGACCGCCCATCTGCATCGTGCAACCCTTCCCAGAATCACGAACCCACGCCGTATGCAAACTGGGTTCATCAAAACCCTCGGTCAGCTTCATGCAGTTGATCAAACATGGGGTCTTACCGTCGCGAAAACGTTCCAACTGTTCTTCCCAATCAGAATCACCAGTCACCACATCCGACACAACCCCACGTCGCCGGAAAATCTCGTGCAATTCAAAGCAACTCTGCAAGTTGACGAAGTAAAAGATGGACTTTCCCCATCTCTCCGGCTCCGCACAATAGTGATCCGCAACAGTCTGCGGGTCCCAACGCGGTATCGAATAGTGATCGAACCTGGACAGATACCCATCCTGAATCAACTGATGGATACCAGCGTCCTTGATCACCTTGTCAAAGCACAACTTCATCCGATCCGTACGGAACGGAGTTGCCGTCATCCCCAGGATGTAATCCGGTTCGATGATGTTGTGCAAATGAGCCATCGACGACGCAGCATCATGTTGTGCCTCATCGCACACCAGAAGCACCTTCCGGCCATCACGCTTTGCCGCCAGCAGGCGATCGGGAGATTTATCGAACATCGAGATAAACTCGATATTATCAACCTCGATCCCCTTCTCACGATTTTCACGTGCCGCCTGAGCCAGAAGGTTGCGCCGCATGGCGACCCAGCCGATGGTTAAACCTGGTCGCTCGTCCTGTAACGCTTTGCAACCGAGTAATCCCATGACTGTCTTGCCGCTTCCCGTCGGTGACTCGATCATGACAGAGCGGGCTGCCGGTTCAGTCTTCCCATCCAACGCCTTCCATCGCCCGCCGTACATATCGATCATCTTTCCGACGATGCGCTTCTGATACGGTCGCGGCTCGACCTTGGTCTTGGCGATAATTGATTCCAATCTCATGTGTTCCCCTTGTGCAATGGTTGATATTATCAGCCCCACTACCATATGTGGCATCCGGCCAAATGGTAGTTAATGGCTATGGTCACAATTTATCAGATGGTTGATATTTTGAGGATTTGAGAATAACTGTACCACCGCAAGCTGGACATGCTGCCCATTTTGTCCATTTCCGTCGTCCTGTCCAACAACAATTATTACAGCAGCAGCTCACCTTAATCTGGCAGCGCTCGTATAAAGCAACAATTGTATTCATTGCTGTCTTACTTGGAATACCTTTTTTGCGATACCAACGTACGATCGCTAATTCGGTGGCTGGGCGAAGCTCAGAAAATTTGACACTATTACCAAATGATGGTCCTAGAATATAGGCTGTCTCGCTGGCTGCCGAAACCTTGACAACAATACCCCAGACCTTATAATCTGGAATACCGCACGGTATCGACCAGACCAAGTCACCTCTCTTGAATTTCGGCTCCTTTGGCCTTGGTTTTGGCTCCTTTGGCTTCGAAAGCTCCATGGCCGCATTGAATCCCGCCACAAAATCCACGCATGATTGAGCAGGTCGAGTGGTGTTCTTGACCGCTTCCTTGTACTTGAACCACGCCGCTTGGGCTTTCTTGTTACCCTTTGCCATTTGGTGCCTTCTTCCGCCGTCGTAGTGAAATTACCACATCCTCAAACTTGTACCTAGGGTCCACATATGGTTTAGCCGAGAATCGTTTGGCCACATCTGGTTCCGTAAGACAATTCCTGGTGAACGTCTCGTGAAATGCCATGATAGACGCATTTTGGTCCAACTCAACGTAGTTTGTCCCATTGTCACCATCAAAGGTGATTACGACATACTTCACTTTCATGTTGCGCTCCATAATAAAAATTGTGCTGGACTACCGTCCACAGGAACAAATTGCGACTATTCGCAAAGTGCTCCCGTGGCTATTGGTTAAACCCGGCAGCCCCGGCACTAGACTTCCACCTGCTTTACCGACCCAGATCAGTGGGGGTGGTCGCCCGCCTTGAGCGAATCTGATCTTCCGCTCGCAGCCGATTGTTACCGCACACCCCTGTGGCAGCCCGCCACCACGGGTAAACACTACGCAAAACACCAGTTGAACCGCTTCCGCTCGTCCAACACCCGCCCAGCCATATCCGTCAGCTTATTCGCATAATCCTCATCATGCGGACCAAACCCAAAACCATGGACAAACTCATGCAAAGCAATCATCAACAACCGATTACGCTCAGTCAACCGAAACCTCTTCTTGAAACTCTTCGAACCAGACGACTGTTCAACCACCTTCGCCGGATTCAAATAATACACCTTCCCATAATCGCCAGACTCAAACTCAGCCTCAGCCGACTCATCAAAAATGAAACCAAGAGCAAACTCCGCCTCAAAATCAAACAGGCGATGCAACTCCACCAACAACCGCCCCCAAACTCGAACCAACTTCTGACTGTACGTGCTGAACTCCACACTATCCGGAAGATAATACCTCGGAACCTGGAGATCAGTCTCATTCTTGATGATAAACTCCTCATTGATACTCGTCCGACGGAATATCACATCCTCCTCAACAGATTGATGTACATCCCTGGCCAATGGAGTACGCTCATCGAACACAGTGTTACTAGCCGAAATAGAGCCAACAACACCAGAAACAGAACCACTGTTAGGTCCAGGTGCCAAATCAATACCAGCCGACCCAACCGAAGTACCGGCCACCAACGCCACCGACCTATCCAGATACGTACCCGGAGACCCAGCCACCAACGCCTTCACATTCACACCCTTGTGAACATTATGGCGAAGTTTCGTACCCTCATATCGCCGATATCGAGTCAAACCACGCTTCTTCAACGCCGACCGCTTATCAACAGATAATTCAGTGATAAACGATGACAATTCATAACGCGCAGACCCGCACAAACCATCCCGATTCGAAGTAAGCACATCCGCCGAAGCCCCCTTCAACTCCACAATCACACAACGGTCAAAAGTTGTATAATCATGGAACATCGGAACGCCATTGATACGGACAATGATCTTATTCGGAAATGATTTATTAGTATAAACCATCCCAAATCCCAAATCTCGACGTGGCGAACCCTTCCGCAAATCAGTATGAAGATGCTCACCATTCACATAAAAATCACCGCTCCATTGAGCAAAAGCGGCAAACTGCCTGAAAGCCCGCACCAAATGATCGACCTGATCACCTTCAATCAAAACCTCACTTTTGGTTCCATACAAGTATGGCAGATCACGTATGATCTCGTAGTCTCCACCACATCCACGCACCTCGAATGTGCCAGTTCGAATCGTATATGATTTGTGGGCCAAATACAAAATCACCTTCGCCTTACCAAAACCGCCGACACTACCGACAAAATTCTTACCAGACTCTCCTAATGCCAACAATTTGTCGGTGAGAATATTCTCGTCCATTGGTTGGCCGTTGTTTTCAAACGTCACCAATGTATCGCCGCCCTGCTTTATAACAGTCACATGAACGGCGTTTGTGTTCGGAGCATCGAAGCAATTTTGAATAGCTTCCCTTGCGTATGCCCATTTCCAATTGGCATAGTCATTAAATTCTTTGCGAAAAAATGACGGGCCGATCTTGACGCTGTGAATGCTCATAAATGTCTCCGTATTATCCTCGCCAAATCCGATAATTGGTAGGAGGATGTGGCAGCGGGTACCGACTAGATTAACCCTAGAGACAAATTCGAATTACAAACTTAGCTGCCGTTCTTGTAAAAGAGTGTCGGATCGACATATTCTATGAAGCGGGTTGCCTTCTTATTATTAGGATCAAGAATGACCGCTACTCTTTTAGCACCCTCACCATGATTAATGCACAACTCTTCCACTATTGCATTTATTAAACCAAGGGCACCAACTAAGTCCTTTCCATGTTCTGTGCGAACTTGAACAGTAGGATGATTTGCAAGTGTGCTGTTGCAAACCACTCTATGCTCCAAAAGATTATAAATAGCCTCTGGATCACTATTGGCCGCCGAATTCAAAACACGAAGAATATTTTCAATAATACTCATTCGTTACTCATGCAGAGAGTAAAGACCTGGAAGTGATGCCTTACACTCCGAAGCCCGCAACAAGACATGCGGGCCACAATGCTTAGACTTAGCCACCTCTCGAAGCCGTTTAATGCTAGCCAGATCATTACCAGCAACTGGCTTTGCGGCTAATGCTAACACCTTGGATCTTGCTTCGGTATTGGTCTTGGCTTCAACTAAATAGCACAAGTCAGCTAAATCACACGTCACCCAAAACAATTTCATTTGTAAATCCTCAATTAGAGTTGCCAACAAACTCTTCAATACGTTGGATAAAATAACCGAAAATTACCCAATTGAGGATTATAATCAGATTTAGCCCTCGTCAACAGCCTCCAAACCATATGAAGTTGGCAAACCAAGAATAGCAGCCAATTCAATAGCCGCTAATCGACCTTTCGCGGATTGTCCCAGTGATACACGGTCTTCGCTCTACGCTTTCCGTTTTTCTGAACCAGTTCGACTGACAATCTTGGTGTGCGGCAAAACTCGCTGACGTATATCACGACTCCCACGCATCGCCTTTTACCGCGATCAAATTCCACGCGATCGCCGACAGCAAAGCCGAATCGTTCCGAGTCTAGCCGTAGCCGCAGTTCTCCTAACTCTTTCGAGAGGGTTCCGATTTCTAATTCGAGATAGGCAATGCGTTCGATCAGTTGTTTCATCGTCATTTTCATTCGCCACCGCCTTTCCAACAGATTTAGTCTGCGTCAGCCTCCAAGCCAAGGATAGCAGCCATCAGGACCTGCCTACCATGACCGCGCACCATCACACCCATCTTATCACATTTGATACCGTACCGCTGGAAAAACCGCTCAGTTTTAGTACCACGCGTGATCAATGGGATATGCCCAGCTTTAGTGATCGCCTCAAAAGCCTCAGGCGGTATATCCGCCATAGATGACCGGATATCATCTACGAGTTTGTCGAAATCGGACCGGTCCATGACCACGGTACCGACGCGGATATCACCAAGGTCAAATTCTTTCACATATGGTGGTGTTGACATAAACTAATCAAGTTCCAATCCAAAGACCATTGTACACCTGTCACGCTGACCGGGTGTCCTTCTCTCTTCTTGCCGAACCCACCAATCAGGCGGATAATCAGGCTCCACGTACACACCAAGGTACAATACTCGTGTACCGTCGTCCTTTTGACCGCGTTCGCAGAAGTAACCACGGACCGTGCCATAGCTAAACCTATTGAACCTCACATAGACGCGGTCCAAAATCTTCGGAACCGGAACTTTCCCAGACCATTCGATGGTCCCGATGCCGCCAATATCGCACCCCTTCAACTCTTCCAACGATTGGCAACCGTAGAACCCCAGATCCGTTTTGATCTTGTTGAGGTGGTTGTCCACAATACGAGCAGGTTTTTTGGTTTTTGTAGCCATAATTGATCTCCTACGGCAGTGTGGCAGCACGGGAACAGGAGTAAAAGTGGCACATCATATCAACGACAAACCCAAAGGATCTTCGGATTTGTCGCTAATTGGAACGGGGCAGCTGTTCCAATTATGTGCGAGATGAGATGAGGAAAAGTACCGGGTTGGCAGCAACCACGTGCCAGGTAGTGCTGCCAACCCTAACCAGATTGAAATTTGTGTTCTCGACCATCGCTGGGACTGGCTAAACCCAACGAACATTGTTCAGCCGAATTTTAGCCCCCAGCGTATCATAAAACCATCGGCGTCGTTCTATGATCTGGCATCGCTGGTTCTCTTTTACCCGGAGGGGTTTTACCTCCGACGCTCACGGCCTAAAATCTATTTATACTCGCCGTGACGAGTAGTACCTACAATACATCGAACCAACTTCAATTCATATTTGCTCTGTCAAAAAATCCGTGGGCAACAGAATTCCATTGCCCACGGAGGACTTCAACATCAAGTCTTAATGTACCGAGTTGCCGATGATCCCATGATGTCCAGGAACTGCTTAATCCGGCCAGTATCCCGACCAACAATCACCGCCAACCGATCCAACGTACCGGGCTTAAACGCGGTCTTCTGATCCACGTCCAACAAAGCCTCAGCCTGCGTATTCGTCAAAACCGCCTTCGGGCCGCTCGTCAGCTTCTTGATCGCCCCCTCCAGGGCCTTCTCAATCACCTCCTGTACACCGGGGATCGACAAAATCTCCCGATTGAATCCGAAGCTCACCTCATCATACAAAAGCTCACCAGCGGCGTCCGGGCCAAGCAGCTGGGCAAGAGCCTCCTTCTGCTCCTCCTTAACCGCATACTGGCCAGAACGATCCTGAACCACGTACGTGACCTTCTCGCCATCCGAGTTCTGCACGTACATGGGGGTTTCGGGGCCAACGCCCGCATCAGCGTACGAGATAACGTAGCGCTCCTCAGCGAACTTCTTCACGATCGTCTTGTGGATGCCCATTTTGGCCTCCACCGCCTTTTGCTCCGCGTTCAAGCGGACCAATTCCTTGACGCTCTTCGCCACCGCATCCCCCGTGGGATCGCCAGCGAGCCACGCGACGCCCTTCGCCTTTTTCGGTTCCTCGGACTTCTTCGTCTGCTGTGCCTTCGCAAAAAGACCCATAACCAATCCTCCAAACTAGCATTGCTGCCGCAGCGGTGTGACCCAATGTCTCCCGCGATACCCCCATGTGGCAGCCACCAACCGGGCCGTTAATACCAAGATTTACTCAGATTTCTTCCGAACGATGATATCCCAGATTACGACGTCAGACGCTTGACAGAGCCAAGGGGCAGCATTATCAGGATTCATATCGCTCATCACATACCCCCTAATAAAAATAATCACCGCTCTCAACGTCGAGACCCAGTTCCCTGGCGATGCCTCACCCTTTATGACCAGATCTTAGCCGGGGACTTACACTGCCCAGATTCCATCATTCCAGAACAGCCGCCTTAAACCATACTAATTTGTCTCGTTGAAAGCAGTGATTAATTGCCCACCGTATTCAAATCATAGAGATCACATGATCCCACGGGAATATAATTAAACCACGATCAATCTCAAATTCGTCAGCCACCGAACAGCCAACCCCAAATTCCACAAATTCCTGGATATTGTTGGTATCGCCTTTAAACCAAACTAATTCACCTCGTTGGAAACTACGCACGACCTCCACTAACTCACCGGCTGTCCGCACATACGCCGCACGCCCCAATAATTCCAATACTTCTTCGGCTGAAGCCCAACTCTTCAGGTTAGCCGTAAGCACATAAACAGTCCCATCCGCCCCCCGCACACCAATCCTCGGATGATACGCCACGATTCTAGCCATATTAACCACTCCAATAATAATTGACAAAAAAGAAGTGAAGACTATTCAATTTCCTCCCAGGAAACTCACACCCAACTTCTACCAAGGAGAACCTCCCATGAAGATCAAAGTCCAACCAACCAGTTACATCTACCCACCACGTGCTGAAACCTGCGTCCCCCGCAATGAAGCCAAAATCTTCATGGATATGGGCTGGAAACCACAATACAAATACAACGATAGCCGCTGCCTCATCAAAATCCTCCCAGGCAACAACATCGAACTATGGAACCGCCACGGCGAACGATTCCGCACCTACACCGCCCCAGATTGGCTACATATGGAACTCCTAGAAGTAGCCGGAGCCCTAGGACTCACCAGTGATAGCTGGCACCTCCTAGATGGTGGCCTCCTAGACCAAAAACACCAAGCCATCAAAGACACCATCGTAATCTGGGATATCCTCGTCAAAGAAGGAGAACACCTCCTAGGTACCACCTACCAAGAAAGATACCAAATCCTCCAAAATTCAATTTCCTCCGAGGAAACCTTCTGGTACACCCACAAAACCCACCAACCAATCAACTTCGGGATCAAACTCACCAACCACACCCTACTAGCCCGCCAATACGAACCCAAAGATTATGAGAGTATGTGGCAAACAGTCCAAACCGTCAACGCCCCATACAGCACCCCCACAGATATCAAACCCGTATTAGAAGGAGTGATCATCAAAGACCCCAATGGCCGCCTCGAAATGGGTTATAAGGAAAAGAACAATACCGATTGGATGGTCAAATCCCGCGTCACCACAGGCCGCCACAGGTTCTAAACCACAACACATACACCAGAATTTCCTCCCTGGAAATACGTATAACCCACAAATGCCCAAAACCAAAATCTGCGATTACTCCGGATACTCCTGCGAGTGTCAAGGCTACCAACAAGCCCCAGGAACCACCCTCTGCACCTGCGGGCACTACAGGTCACAACACCACACGCACCCGGATTTCCTCCCTGGAAAGACGGGCATCGTCCCAAAACTCCCACAGGGCCAATGGAGTACTGTAGAACTAGGTGTACTAGCGATATTAGGTCCATCATATACTCAGGAGACCTCGAAACCTGCAAGTACGTGGCTGACAAGCATGCTATTGGGGTCCGAAAAATAATAGTGATGAACTCCTTTGGGGAAGTACAGTATGCTGCAAATTAGTGGATTTCCTCCTAGGAAATGGCCATTGAGCCAAGTGGCTTTATTGATTCAATGTAAATCTCCACGACCGGGCTGCTGGGGTCAAGACTATTATCTGGAATGGTCTAATTATGTCCAAAAGGCTCGAAATGGGTCAAAAGCACATCCTCAGGAAGGGCCTTCCTTTGCGTTCCGTTGAATTCTGAGGCGAGGCCGCCTAGGAGCCGGGGGAGGGCCTTTGCGCCTCTTGGCGGGCTTTTGGTGCGTTTGGGACTTACTCCTTGGCTATTAAGTGGAACTTTAGCTTGAAATTATTTTGGTTTGATTATATTAGAATTATTTGGCGGAGATGGATCAGATTTGTTTTTGTTTTGGTTTTGTTGGGTATTTTAATATTACTGTGGCGATGGCTCTGGCATTGGTAATGGTTTTGATGATGGTGATGGTTTTGGCGTTGGCGGTGGTTTAGCTGTAGTAGCAATGGCATTGGCGATGGCATTGGCGGCCGCATAGCTGATTTTGCTTTTCATAGGGTCCGTTGCTCCTTCCATTTTTTGAGCAGTTTGATCAACTCTTCGCGTCCTGCAAATCACGCAAACCATTTACAACATGAGACCAACCCACGCAGCGCGATTTTCAATCGACGAACCGTATTGAGCGGCAACGTGCAGCATCGTCGCACCTCGCCCGGTCGCCTCTGTTG
>WBZN01000332.1_pt1 | contig 46327 bp, 37 predicted proteins | sample 5204281 | NCBI WGS metagenome assembly WBZN01 (sample SAMN12344347, study PRJNA552823) | activated sludge metagenome | biome: Activated sludge suspended growth; feature: Nitrification reactor; material: Wastewater; isolation source: activated sludge from nitrification reactor of wastewater... | reverse complement strand
CAATGCCAGAAGTCTATAACTGGCAACTGGGACGGAAGATGCTGTATCCCTACGAGGAGCGGCATCCGAAGTGGCAGTTTGCCTTTGTGTTCAACATCAATCGCTGTTTGGCCTGTCAGACCTGTTCGATGGCGGACAAGTCGACCTGGCTCTTCTCGAAGGGGCAGGAGTACATGTGGTGGAACAACGTGGAGACCAAGCCGTACGGCGGGTATCCGCAGTTCTACGACGTGAAGATCACCCAGCTCATCGAGCAGGTGAACCCGGGCGGGCAGGTGTGGAACGTGCGGGTCGGCCGCAAGCACCATGCGCCGTACGGGGTGTTCGAAGGGATGACCATTTTCGACGCGGGCGCCAAGGTGGGCCAGGCGGCAATCGGGTACATTCCGACGGACCAGGAATGGCGGTTTGTGAACATCTACGAAGACACCGCGACGTCCATGCGGGCCTTGGTCGAGAACATCGACAAGTCCGGCTTCACGCGCGATGAACCGTGGCGGCTCTCCGGCTCCAGCTTGCCGGAACACGAGACGTATTTCTTCTATCTGCAACGGATCTGCAACCACTGCACGTATCCCGGCTGTTTGGCCGCCTGCCCGCGCAAGGCGATCTACAAGCGGCCGGAAGACGGCATTGTGTTGATCGACCAGAACCGGTGCCGCGGGTACAAGAAGTGCGTGGAGCAGTGCCCGTTCAAGAAGCCGATGTACCGGGGCACGACCCGGGTGTCGGAGAAGTGTATTGCCTGTTATCCGCGCATCGAGGGGAAAGACCCCTTGACGGGCGGCGAGCCGATGGAAACGCGCTGTATGGCGGCTTGCGTGGGCAAGATCCGCATGCAGTCGTTGATGCGCATCGGGGAAGACGGCCTGTGGGCCGAAGACCGCTGGCATCCCCTGTACTACACCATTCGGGTGGAGCAGGTGGCGCTCCCGCTGTATCCGCAGTGGGGCACCGAGCCCAACGGCTACTACATCCCGCCACGGCACAGCCCTCGGGGCTATGCGCGGCAGATGTTCGGCCCGGGCGTGGATAACGCCATCGAGAAGTACCTCGTGCCCAGCCGCGAACTGTTGGCGGTGCTCCAGCTCTGGCGCGCCAGCCAGCAGATCGTCTTCCGGTACGATGTCATTCCGGGTCCGAAAGTGTTTGAAACCCAAATCCACGGGAAGCGGTTCGATATGTACAACGATACCGTGTTGGGCTTCAACAAGTCGGGCAAGGAAGTGGCGCGGATCCAGGTCGAAGAGCCGATCTACATTCGGCCGGCCGAACGCGTGAACTGGCTGTAAGACTCATACCACTGAGAGGGGGCAACCGCTCTCAGTGGTGAAGAGCCACAGCACAACGGAGGCAGGAAGTTCGAAAGGGCTTCCTGCCTCCGTATTTTTGCAGCAGAACAACGCGCCAATCCTCTCCACTCTGCTTTCTTCCCCTCCCACGGCACGACGTAGAGCCTTGCCTCAAGAGAATGCCAGGATACACAGCGTACCCAAGTATCTGTGAACAAACCTCATTGGATCCGGCCGCAGAATGGCTCGAAGAAACACCCTCATACACCGAACAACATGGGCCAGCAAATGGTGAACCTTTGGAGGCCCAAGCTGCCACCTCCTGGACAGCGGACGGCAATCACCCGAAATGTTGACAGATCTCAGGACAGCCGGTATACTGGCCATAGTTGAGAACGGTTATCAGTATCGGAAAAGTGTTCGCATTGCCCGGCCGAGACAATCGACCATCAGTGGGAGACGCCACTCATGTATGTCTGCTTATGTAAGGGCTTAACGGAATCAGATGTGCGGGAAGCGGGCCGTCAGGGGTCCCTAACCACAAGACAAATTATCGCTGAGTTCGGTTTGCGAGAAAATGGTTGCTGTGGTCGTTGTGCCAAAAATATCCACGAACTGGTCGCACTCGCGAAGAGCCATCTGGAGAATGCCTGCCGCAACCCTGTTTCATCCTAACTGCTGAAACGTCACTCATTTTGGGCTCGACCGCACCAGACCTTCTTGCAATTCAAATCCGCGCTTGACTGCGCCGGCGACCTCAGCTACACGTCTTCCCAATTCACGCGCGCTGGAAAGTTCCTGCTCATCAATCCCAGGACTATTGCCTTCCGTTGTGGCAGAAGCTCCAAATGCACCGCCGCCGCTAACAGTGATCATATAATTTCCCAGCATCGCGGCAAGAATAGAGAGCATCGTCAGCTCTTTCCCGCTGGAAATCTGACCGCCGGTTGCGAATGCCGCCCCCACTTTGTTCTTCAGCTTAAAGTCGGGAAAGACGCCGAACTTGAACTGCCAGTCATCGATAAACGCCTTGACCTCCCCGGCCATATTCGACCAATAAACCGGCGACCCGAGCACAATGGCATCTGCAGCAAATAACTCCTCTGCCGTCACATTCCCTACACGCCGGACGACGACCTGCGCGTGAGGCACCATTCGAACCCCCTCGGCAACCGCCGCAGCCATTCGCTCAGTATTCCCGGTGCGTGAGTGGTAGGCCACCAATACCTGAATAATTGTCGGACTATCGGCCGCTGCGCCGATGGCAGGCCATGGCAGAATACAGGCCGTGCAGAGAAACAGCAGTCGCCACATCAGAACCATAACCGACCTCTTGGTGACTACCAGAGCAAGGCTAGCATCGGCAGGGCCAAGCCCTGAACGGCATGGCAGGAATCTCTATGTTTCCGATCAGAAGATAGGAGACGGGAACTTTATGAACACGATATGCGCGAACCGCACACCTAGCGACGAATCACTTCCTCATCCATATGCTCTTCAACCGATACCTGGGTCAATGTTCCGCGATAATCACACTTGTGGCAGCGGATTCGAAATTCTTCGATCCACTTTTCCTGCACATATGATTGGCGACACTTCGGACAGACAAACACGCCTCGCATGTACACCACACGTCGCGTTTCTTTCATGAACAGCCTCCATCGAAGTCTAATTGATATGCCGAGGATGGCATAGGGGCCGGCGGAATTGCAAGGCGGCATCCTGACCCTCCGGACTCGACTTCCGCTATCTTGACGGCTCACAAGCGGCCCGTTAGGATGCGGCCATGAGACACTCGACACATGATCCTTATGAAACACGCCATTCCACAGGCTTTAGCCGCTTGGCAGGTGGCTTAGTGGGCCTGGTCGTGCTGGCGATGAGCTGTTCAACCTGGGCCGCTGATCCACCACCTGAAACCCTCATTACGGTCAAAACGCCGAATGGCACACTGATTCAGGCAGAATTAGCCGATACGGCGCTGAAACGAGCACAAGGCCTGATGTTTCGTGAGCACCTCGCGGACGATCGGGGAATGTTGTTTATCTTTGGCGACGCCCAGCCGTGGACCTTCTGGATGAAAAATACTAAAATTCCTCTCGATATCATCTGGATGGATGCAAAAAAGACAATCATTCATATCGAACGCCACACCCCGATCTGCACCAGACAGGACGACGGCTGTCCGCAATACCATTCCGAAGAGGGAGCGCTGTATGTTCTTGAACTCGGGGCTGGAAGGGCGGCAGCACTGCAACTTCAACGAGGCGTCAAGCTGAGCTTCAAACAACCCTGATCGAACTCAAACGGTCACGTCGTCTTGCGCGTTCCGCAGAAAAACCTCTGAATGCGCTCCACGAGAGAGCGAGTGTGCGTGACAACCGACAAGGCCGCCGCATCGCGCGAGAGCTGCGCCTTCGCCGACGCCGTCGCAGCCTGTCGACGGGCAACGATCTCTCCGATCCTCTCGATTAGCCGCCGGTCCTCCTGAATGACTTGCAATAAGGCCTGCTTCCCGACGGCAATGACCGATAACTCCGTCGCAGCCACCACCGTGGCCGACCGCGGCTCGCCGGTTAATAAAGACATCTCACCAAAAAACTTTCCCGCCTCAAGCGTCGCCACAGTGGTAGTCAGCTCTCCCTGCTCCAATCGGACATCGGCGCTTCCGGAGACAATAACGTACAGCACATCTCCAGAATCCCCTTGGCGAACGATTCGCTCACCGGGCAAGTACAACTCCCATCTCGCACCCTGTGCCAACACTTCGATTTGCCTTGTATCGAGCGTGACCAAAAAATCAACCGCCGTCAGTTGCCCCATGATCCGTTCGACTGAGTAGCTGCTGGGAGTGCCGTCCCCATTCACAGTTTGATGCACCACGCGTTGCGGAAAGGGAATTTCGATACCCTTGCGCGCGAAGGCATGCCAGATATAGGTGCGCATGACACTCTCGATCGAGTCCCGTTGTGAGAAATCTCCGATTGGAAACTTAATACGATATTGAATGGCCGATTCATTAAATGCCGCGACGAAAGCGGACGGCTTGGGATCCGGCAACACCCCCGATACCGCAGCCGCGGTCTCAAGCAGCGTAGCGCAGACCTGTTCAGGCGGGGTTCGATACGCGGCTTCGACAAAGACATTGCAAAAATGCGTCGTGGTCGGTCTGGTGAAATTGGTCACTCCGCTTTGAATCACCAGATCATTGGGCAACGACACCAGATCGTGAGATCGAGTCAACAAGCTGACGTGTTCCATGCCGATGTGAGAGACCACTCCTTCTCGATCCAGCACCGTGACCCAATCCCCCACCTTGACGATCTTTCCAAGCTCAATGCCGGAAAAAAATCTCGTCAACGTATCCTTCAACGCCACCCCGATCATCGCCGCCGCCACTGTTGGGAGCGCCACGAGCGCCACGAGGTTGATCCCCATGACCAACCACAGAATCACCACACCGGCTGCCACGACTTCCGCGCCGATGAGTAACTGTCGGACGATGTCAGGAATGTATCGCTGACCTCGCTCGATCAGCCATTCGCCGATGATGAGGGCATCAAGGATCGTGAAGAGGAAGAAAGAAGCGCCCAGCCAGGCCGCCACATCAAGACAGGCCCGGACGAGATGGGGAACGGGCGTCACGAGACCGCTGTGGCCGACCAGCGCCGCAATGACGAAAAATACGCCCACACCACCGGCATACAATGGCAGGACCGGAACCGGCTTGCCGCGCCGGCTGAACAGGTGGATCAGGCCGATCAACACGACAGCCGCGCAAGCGAGGATGGCCAGAATGGCGCCGACAAGGGTTCCCGGATTCATGCGGACATCATCCACTGAGGGAAGGATCGCACAGAGAAACCTTTCGGGCTACGCGCGCTCCTGCCAGGAACGCATCCGGCGCACGGTGATCACACCCTCTACCTGTTCAATCGCCTTGAACACCCTCGACAGATGCGCCGTGTCCACCACCTCGACGATGAAATCCAGCATCGCCTTCCGATCTTCGCGCGTCGTAATTTCAGCTCGACTGATGTTGGCCTGGCATTCCGAAATCGCCGTAGAGACATGCGCTAACACTCCGGTTTTGTCCACCGCGATCACTGAGACCTTCACGGAGTGGGTGCTCGGCGTAGACTGATCCCATTCAACTTCGACCAACCGGTTTTTATCGTAATCCAACGCTTCGAGATTGGGACAATCGACGGTATGAATCGTGAGCCCGCGCCCCCTGGTAATGTAGCCCAAAATGCGGTCCCCGGGAACGGGATTGCAGCAACGGGAGAGTTGCATCAGGAGGTCGCGCGCACCTTTCACCTGAACACCGGTATCATCGGCGCGACCGGCCGCTTGTTTATGCGGCGCCGGAGCTTCCGGCGTGATGGTCGGACCTTCCGCCTGCGAAGGAGGCGCGATTTTGCTCATCACCTGAGAGGTCGGCACATGCCCGAACCCCACGGCGGCGGCAAGTTCCTCCGGCGTTTCATATCCGACCTGTTTGGCCACGGCGAGGAGTTGCTCCGACCGCATCATCTGGGCAGGCGCCAGTCCATGCCGCCGGAACTCAGCCTCCAGCAACCGCTTGCCGATCTCGACGCTGCGAGACTGTTCTTCTGCTTTGATCCAATGCTTGATTTTTGTCTTCGCGCGGGAGGTGCGGACGAACTTCAGCCAATCCCGGTGGGGCGTTTGATTCGCCGCGGTCAAAATCTCCACCATGTCTCCGCTTTCCATCGCATGCTTGAGCGGCACAATCTTGCCATTGACCTTGGCCCCCACACAATGGTCTCCGATCTCCGTATGGACGGAATAGGCGAAGTCGACCGGGGTGGAACCCTTCGGGAGTTCCTTCACCATACCCTGCGGAGTAAACACATACACCACGTCATGAAAAAGATCGAGCTTGACCGAATCCATAAACTGGCGATTATCGGGCAGGTCTTGATTCCACTCCACGAACTGCCGCAGCCAGCTGAAGACTTTCCCGTCTTTCTCGTCGATGCGTCCGTGCTCCTTGTATTTCCAATGCGCGGCAATCCCCTGCTCGGAAACTCGATGCATCTCCTCCGTGCGAATCTGGAACTCCACGTGCTCGCCCTTAGGCCCTGCCACCGTGGTATGCAAAGACTGATACATATTCGATTTTGGAATAGCGATGTAATCTTTAAAACGGCCAGGCAGGGGACGCCACAACGAATGGATGACCCCGAGCAAGGCATAACAGTTCATCTTGATATCGGTGATGATGCGTAACGCGGCAAGGTCGTACACCTCCTCAAAGGAGATCGACTGCTTCTCCATTTTCTGATAAATGCCGTAGAGATGCTTGGGTCGACCGGACACCTCCCCATGCAAGCCGGCCTCCGCCATGGCCTTCTTGACCATGTCGATGACTTCCAGAATGTACTGCTGCCGATCTTCATCCCGCTTGGCCACGCGCACACGCAGCAGTTCGTAGACTTCAGGCTTGAGGTGCTTCAAACAGAGATCTTCAAGTTCGTTTTTGATCCAACCGATTCCCAAGCGATTGGCCAACGGGGCATAAATCTCCAGCGTCTCTTGGGCAATCTGCCGTCGCTTCCCTTCGCTGAGATACTCCAGTGTCCGCATATTATGGAGCCTGTCCGCCAACTTGATGAGGACGACGCGAATATCATCCGCCATCGACAACACCATCTTGCGGAAATTTTCCGCCTGTTTTTCCTCATAGTTCCGAAAGGTGATCTTGCCGATCTTGGTGACGCCATCGACCAGGTGCACCACGTCTTTCCCGAACCGCTGCTCCAATTCAAGCGGAGTCGCCAGTGTATCTTCCAGCGTGTCATGCAAAAGACCGGCAACGATGGCCGTCACATCCGTTTTCAGATGGGTCAACAGCCCGGCCACCGCCAGGGGATGGCGAAAATACGGCTCGCCGGACCGGCGCATTTGCCCTTCATGGGCCTTGGCCGAAAAGTCATAGGCTCGGCGCACGAGGTCCACATCCGCCTCGACGTTATAGCTCTTGACCCGCTCGATCAATTGATCGAGTTCTGTCACGGTCTCGTGCGGCATACTTAGGACACCTCGCCGCTCATGCGTACCGCCTTGATGCGCAGTTGCACGCGGTCATACCCGTTCCACTGATTCCGCTCAGGACTAAAGGCCAGATCGACAGGGCTCCCTGCCTTTAACCCAAGCTCTGCAAATGATCCCATGCGAAAGCCGATGCTATCGAAAATGAATGAGCGGCCCTGGCGTACGCGCAGCTTCAGATGTTTTTCACCGACAACCCGCGCCTCTACCACATCGAGACCGCGAACGGCCAAGGTCGGCTCCGGATTGCCTGCTCCGAAAGGATGCAAGGATTCAAGTTCCTGGATGAGATCGAAATTCACGTCCGTCAGCTTCACCTCCGCATCGACGTGCACGGTCGGTCTGACAAGGCTGCCGGTAGCCCACTGTGCCGCCACGTCAGAAAACCGCCGGCGAAACTCGTCTAATCGCGATTCCCGAATGGTCAACCCCGCGGCGTTCGGATGGCCGCCAAAGGCTTCCAGGAGATCCCGGCATGCCGACAATCCCTGATACAGATCAAAGCCCTCCACTGTCCGGGCGGAGCCTTTACCGATTCCCTTCTCATCCACCGCGATCACGATGCTCGGGCGATGAAAGCGATCGACTAATCTGGCGGCGACAATCCCCACGACACCCAAATGCCAGTCACGCGAGCCCAGCACAATCGCGGCAGCCGGTTCGTCCTGTTGGAGCTGAGCCCCGGCCTCCGCGGTAATCCCCTCCTCGATCTGCTGGCGCTGTCGATTCAACTGTTCCAACTGTTCGGCAATTTGCATCGCTTCCCTGTCGGATTCGGTCGTCAGCAGTTGCACGCAACGCATCGCATGATCCAGCCGACCCGCAGCATTCAGCCGGGGCCCCAAGCGAAACCCGATCGTTTCACTGGTACACGCTTTCGTGATACCAGCGACCTGCTTCAAGGCACGGATTCCGCAGCGGGCGCCGCGATTAATCTGCATCAGCCCCTCCCGCACTAAAATACGATTCTCATCCTGGAGCGGCACGATATCGGCCACCGTCGCCAGAGCCACCAAATCGAGACAGGATTCCGGATCCACCTCACCTGACCCGTATCGTCTCTGATAGGCCGAGACCACCTTATACGCCAGGCCTGCGGAACAGAGTCCTGTAAAGGGATAGCTGGCATCGCACCGATGCGGATTAAGTACAGCAAGGGCAGCGGGCATCGTCGCATCGGTTTGATGGTGGTCCGTCACCACCACATCCATACCAAGCTCTTTGGCGACCGCAATTTCATGATGCGATGTCGTCCCGCAGTCCGACGTGACCAGCAACGTAATGCCTTCCAGCGCCAATCTCCTGATTGCCCCCTCGTTGAGACCATATCCCTCGCGCACCCGGTGAGGAATGTATCCGCAAGCATTTCCCCCGAGTCCCTGGTAAAACGACAGGTACAGGCTCGTCGCCGACACGCCGTCCACATCGTAATCTCCATAGAAACACACGCGTTCCTGGCGAGCGAGCGCCAGATGAAGTCGCTCGACGGCTATGTCCATATCAGGAATCAAGAATGGGTCGTGGAGCCCGTCCTGCGCACTGGACATCCAACGAGTCGCCTGGTCGGGAGTCGTCACCCCGCGAGCGAGCAATATCGATGCGGTCACCGGCGAGATCGACAGCGTTCTGGCGAGACTGCTCTGCAAGACCGCATCAAACGGTCTGAACACCCAGAGTTTTTCGAGCATGGCCCCTCTGTTTAGAGCTGGAACATTCAGAAGTTACTGAGAAGTAAGGGGAATGGTATCGACTCACCCCGCCTTTGTCAAACAGGGCATCAGCAGGACGACGGCATAGCGTTTCAGTGATGTTGATATCGCGAAGGTGGGCGGACGGGAATCCAGAATGGCTACGAGTGAGCGCCTGGGGGCTGAATAAAAAGGGAGGGGGACTATTCCCCTCCCTTCTGCACATAGTTCTTTACAAATTCTTCGGCATTTTTTTCCAGGACGTCATCGATTTCATCGACCAATTTGTCGATGTCTTCTTTCATCTTCTTCCCCGATTCGACGACTTTCGGGTTCGGCTTCACCTCTTCTTTGGCGTGCGACTCTTTTCTGGATTCCGGTCTCCTCTCCTGTTTCTCCATCGGAGCACCTCCAGTTCATCCGGACGCATTCGAACGACCCGCTTCCGTCACCTTACTCTAGGGTCCTTGAACGCGTCAAGCCGACCGGCGAATGATGCCGCCTCCTCCCATCAACCAAACCAGGCCCGCAACAATGTACCACCTGCCGGCAAGAAGCCGGAGGCCACTTTCAACATCCGTCTATTTGACGATCAGCGAGACAATCAGCAACGCCACAATGTTGATGACTTTGATCATCGGGTTGATCGCCGGACCTGCGGTGTCTTTATAGGGATCGCCGACCGTATCACCGGTCACCGCAGCCTTGTGCGTGTCCGTACCTTTTAAGCCCTGCTCCTCGATATACTTCTTAGCATTGTCCCAGGCACCACCGCCGCTCGTCATTGAAATCGCGACGAACAGCCCGGTGACGATGCTCCCGACAAGCACGCCGCCCAACGCTTGCGGCCCAAGGATCACTCCGACAAGAATCGGGGCCACGACTGGGATCAGACCGGGAATCATCATCTTCGCAATGGCTGCCTGGGTGACAATATCGACGCAGGTGCCATACTCGGGTTTCCCTGTGCCTTCCATGATGCCCTTGATCGTCCGGAATTGGCGCCGTACCTCCTCCACCACGAGACCCGCCGCCTGACCGACTGCCTTCATACAGAGCGCGCCAAAAATGAAGGGCAGCATTCCTCCCAAGAAAAGCCCGACCAGGACCGATGGATTAGACAAGTCGAATGTGCTGGCTTGCGTTCCCTTGGCGACTTCTCTGGCGAATTCCGCAAACAACACCACTGCCGCAAGGCCGGCAGAACCGATCGCATACCCTTTCGTCACGGCTTTCGTCGTGTTGCCCACCGCATCCAGAGGATCCGTAATATCGCGCACTTCTTTCCCGAGATGGGCCATTTCCGCGATGCCGCCGGCATTATCCGTAATGGGCCCGAATGCATCGATTGCGACCACAATGCCGGCCATCGACAACATCGAAACCGCCGCGACGGCAACGCCATACAACCCGCCTGATGCCGCCCCGCCGCATATCCAATAGCTGCCGAGAATCGCCGCGCCAATCACCACCACCGGCGCCGCCGTCGACTGCATCCCCACCGCCAATCCGGCAATAATATTCGTGGCATGCCCCGTCTCGCTGGCCTTGGCGATATCTTTCACGGGCGCATACGACTTCGAGGTGTAGTAGTCCGTAATGAAGACCAGCGCCAGGGTCACCGCCAGCCCCATGAATGCCGCCAGGTAATAACTGAGGCCGCTCACGCCTCCCACCCCCTCCATGATGTGTGAGGTAATCGGGAAAAAGGCCACCGCCGCAATGCCTCCGGCGACAAACAAGCCCTTGTAAAGCGCCGGCATGATCTCGCCGCCAGGACTGACTTTGACAAAGAGGATGCCGATGATCGTGGCAAAGATCGTGACGCCGCCCAAGGCGAGCGGATACAAAATCGGGGCGCTGACGCCCTTGAACATCGTAAACGCCAGCACCATCGCCGCGACGGTCGTGACCGCATAGGTTTCAAACAAGTCGGCCGCCATCCCCGCGCAATCACCGACATTGTCGCCGACATTGTCGGCAATGACCGCGGGATTACGGGGATCGTCCTCGGGAATCCCTGCCTCGACTTTACCAACAAGGTCTGCGCCCACATCGGCTGCCTTCGTATAGATTCCGCCGCCGACGCGCGCAAATACGGAGATCAAACTGCCGCCGAAGCCCAGACTGAGCAACGCGTGAATCGCTTTCTCCTGACCCGCCAACTGCGAGGCGATGGTATAGAAGCTGGTGATGGCCAACAACCCCAGTCCGATCAACAGCAAACCCGTGACCGCGCCGCCGCGGAACGCTACGGTGAGAGCGGCATTCATGCCGTTGTAGGCTGCTTGCGCAGTCCGCACGTTGGCTCGAACCGCGATAATCATCCCGACATATCCGGCGAGGGCCGACGCGCCGGCGCCGATCAGAAAACCGACCGCCGTTAGCATGCCGAACTTATCCGACACGGCACCCGCGCCCCACAGCCCGACGAACAACACCGCGGCCACCACACCTACCGTCCTATATTGACGGTTCATGTAGGCGCCCGCTCCCTCTTGAATGGCTTTGGAAATTTCCTGCATCTTCGCGTTGCCGGCATTCAGCTTGAACACCCACATGGCGAGATACAGGCCATACACAATACCAGCCACCGCCGCAACCAGAGCAAAGGTCACAATCGCTGAGTCGCTCACAGTGTTCTCCTCCTGTTAACAGATGGTGAAACTGAGAATCCAGCTGACGTGTTACGGTAAAGATTCGCCGTGAAGATGACCTCATCACGCGCAATGATTGATGAATGTCACAGGTGCTTCGCGGCATGAACCCATCGCGGACTGATTGTGCAGCGGGAATCACCGCCGCATGCCCGACAACTGACACGGTCGCGAACGAGAGGAAAAGTGGCGCCATTCTATAGGGCTGGCCAAGGCTGATCAAGGCGAAAGATCGTGGAAGAAGAAACGGGACAGCACCACCAGGGCGGTTTGCGCAAGGATATCGAGTTTGTTATAGTGCGCGCGAACTGGGGAGGGCTGTGATGGGATTCGCGCCGGAATACATCCTGATCGATCAGCAGAAGTTCAGCAAAGCCAAGCTGTCGCTGGACAACCACGTCTACAAAAATTGTGAGATCGACGACTGCGATGTGTACTATAGCGGCGGGCAGTACGAATTAATCGACACGCATATCACCAATTCGCGACTGATCCTGAACCATCCTGCCAAAGGCATCTACAGCGCGATTCAGATCTTCAAGATGAAGTCCCCGGGTTCCAGCATCATCTCCGAATAATTCGTGAACATGGGACGTGAGAGCAGTTCGAGCGAAGTCCTCAGAGGCCTTCGCTCCGATGCCTCTCGTTTCTGCGCGTACGCTGCACGCGCAGAAGCTACTTCGCAACCGGAATATTCTCGCTGAACTTCGCGATCGGGATGGACTGAAAGACGGGGTCCTGGGCGCCCTTTGAAGACTCCGCCTCAATACGCTGCAGAAAGCTTGCCGGTCCTGTCACCGGAGCATAACTGAGCGCCGCTTCGACATCAAAAGTTTTGGTGTCCTTGGGTGTCGGAAAGCTGAAGGTCTCCACCCGGTTCTCCTCCGGCTTGAGGACCGTTTCGTCGAGCACCTTGACCGCCTCAAAATCAAACACCGTTGTCTGGCCTTTGGCATCAACATAGGTCCGGCCATAGATGCGCTTGTCGCTGAAAACCGTCTTCAGATTCTTCCCCTTCACGGTCAATTCCAGCACTACGCTCGCCCACCCGGGATGGGTCGTCGGCAGATTGTGGGGCACCAGGCTCTGCACCCCCACCGTGACAGAGGTCTTGTCGCCATCCACCTTTGTCACAACATCCAGCTTGGCGGCCTCCTGCCTGAGCTGACCGATACGTCCAGGGAATGTATGGTTGGCGACCTTCCGCTTGGCTTCGCCATTGGCCGACTCTCCGACCTGTTCAGGCATATGACAGGTCTGGCACTCCTTTCCGGATTTCACGGCTTTGCTTTGGTCCCAATTGCCCAGGAGATCGTTCCTTTTGCCGAGGTCAGCCGCAACGGGCACGACCTGATGACAATTCAGACACAAATCCGATTTGTGGAAAAGGGTCGACTCCATCGATTGATGGGCCAGGTTTGCGGCGAAATCTTTGTACGGCCCGTACATGGTTTTGTTGCCGAGATCATACTTCGGTTCCGGCGACTGCTTCGTCCGATCGACCTGTTTGATGAGATGACATTGCGCGCAGGCCACGCCATCCAAGGAGGGCTCTCCGGATTGCGCTTGAGTCACAAATAACTGAACCTGGTCGGGGAACTCCCGGACATGGGGAGCATGACAGCGGAAACAGAGGGCCTTATCTTTTCCGGCCGGAGAAGTGAGATACACATCCAGGGCGGCGCGAAATGTCGGTGTATGGATCGACTTGGAGAGGGGCGATGTTTCCCATTCCTCAAACACCCGCTCGTGGCAGCGCTTGCACTTTCCGGAACTGGGAAATGATTTTTGGATCGTCAGCTGAGCGTTGGCATCCTGGGCCAACCCTTGCTGCACACCATAACTTGCCAACCCGACCACCATCAACAACGCGCTGATGAGCAGCCCCTGCAACAGACCTCGTCGATGTGTCACCGTTCGCATATCCTCCGCACATGGTACGCACCTCGCTGCCCGTCGTGGCTGGAACCGGCAGGGGGCCTTACAGTGATTTGGCTCGATAGGTCAGCACGCGAGGCTGAATATACTCCTCGATGACCTTCTTCGCGACCGCCCGCTCCTGATCATTGAGCAACGTGGCCAGATACTTTGCTTTCAGTTCCGGTTCAGGTTCCGGAATCAACGCGTAGCTGAGGACGACTTCAATCGTCGCCGGCTCTCCTCCGTCGGCCGGCAGGGTCTGCGAGAAAGGCACCCGCCTGGTATTGCCGCCCTTGATAAAGGGATCAGGAATCGGACCGCGCAAAATCTTCTCGTACGGCAATCCGAATTGTTTGATTTCTTCTCCCAATACCCGGCCTTGCGCATCCTTGGTCGTGATCGAGAGGAAAAATTGCTTTAACACCGGGTCACCATCGGGAAAACTATGCGGGAGACTGCCGACCTTCACCAGCACCGTTCCCTCCACCCCTGCTCCGGACTTCCCCGCATCGATATCGATACGCGGCATCCATTCGGCTTGCAAGTTACGATTTTTCAGCAGCGTGCCCGGAATGACAACTCCGCGGAACCAATGCCGCCCGATGGCGCGAGTCATGGCGCCACGTCTCGACGTTGAGCTCCCTGTGGAGGGCTCCATGTGGCAGTCCTGGCAAATCGTGCCATGCAGAATTTCTCCGGGGAGGTCTTTCTGCGTGACATCTTTGACCTTGTCGAAATGGCAGGAGGTGCAAAAATTCGCGCCACGGAACAGCGGCACCTGTGTTGCCGGATGCACCAGGTTTTCCTCGGGATCGGTGTAAGGACCATAGAGCATCTCGCCTGGCTTCACCTTGTACGTTGGCGGCGGCAGGGGCGTCGTTTCCACCGCGTTAATGAGGTGGCAGGATGCGCAGCCGATACCCTCGACCTGCGGTTTGCCTGACAGAACTTGCGCCGCAATCTTTTCGGCATGTTGAGGAAAAACCGTGACTGCCGGCGCATGGCAGGACAGGCACCGCTGCCGTTCATCCAGCGAGGGATTGGTCTGCATCCATACGCCCAACACCGTGCGGAACACCGGCGATTCAAAGGATGTGCCGTGCAATAAGGCCGCATCCACTCGACCGAAGGATTTGAGGTCAGGCGTCTGCTCCCGCATCCCCTTCCACTCTTCGTAGTGCCGGTCATGGCATTGCTTGCAATCTTCAGAACGGATAAAGACCTTTTCAATCTCCGCCACCCAATCGGCTGGCGCCTGGCCATCCGTCTTCTGCGCGATGGCCCGCTCATGAAACGTGACCGTGAGCACTGCAAATATCAACAGGAGCCCGCTCATGGCCAATTTCTGGATGGGTCGCCCGTTACCGGTCACGTGTCGCTCGCTCCATTAATCCCGTTTGCAGCCGACGAAATGAAAGTTCACGCCCCATCCCACCGGATTGCCTGGATCAGCCGGCTCATAAGTCCCGACGGTAAAATTACATTCCTTCATCGCGACTTTGACGGCCTTGCCGAAATCGATCAGGTTGCGGACTTCCTTTTTATCGATCTCTTTGATGACGGACCGGACCTTAATTCCGGCATAATCGGCCCGTGAATTTCCGATGACCTCAAAGACGGCGACGCCTTCCGCACGCTGAAGTTTGAGCTCCTTTTGGACCTCTTCGTCGACTTCACCAACCGCGATGCCGAATTCTTCTCCGAGCTGAATGGCTTCCTCCACTGTCATGTCGCCATTGCTGCCCGGGTCTGCGGCGGCTGGAGTATTCCAGACTGCGGCAATAAGGAACACTCCCAGGCCACACACACAAAGAGCCCTTCCGAGGGAAAGGGCTCTGTTGTGAATCACGCGATGGATCTGAAACCTGTCCTCCAAGAGAGCGCCTCTCGCTTTCGCCTACCAAGCCGGCGCCGATGGCGCCGGGCTTTTCCCTCATCCTACCAGGAAGAGTTACGTCTTTGTGACCGGATCCAAGGCAAGTTGAAACCAAGGGGCAATCGCCTTTTGCCCGTTGCGTTCTTTATTCTCACCATTCCAGACTGCGAAGGATACCACTTGTATGCGCCCAGGGATCAGCTTCGCTTCATTCTCCTGCTCCTCACTCGACAGGGGACGGCGCATCACGACGCGCCAGACGCCGTCCTTCCAGGTCGCCTTTCCCTGAACACGCCCCTGCTTTTCTTTCGTGGTCAGGGTGCTGAATCCGCCTCCGATCAAATCCTCCACCGAGGAGGCCCGCCGCGGAATCACTTCGAACCGCCTGGGCTCACTCCCGCCGGCCTTATCCTTTTCGGTGGTTCTCGCTGCCCGCCGGTCAATGTCGCTCTGCCAATCGGCTTTCCAGTGCCAGATATTGATGTAATGGTCCAATTGTCCCATACAGAAAAACGCCGGAGCATCACCGAGCGGCAACCCCAAGGCTACTCCATCTCGAAATGTGCCGGGCGTCAACCGATCGTTTTTCGTATTGTCCTGCCATTCCAGCAAGAACGCGATATCGGTGCCGTTGTGCAGGGCGCGTACCGTCAATGCGTGAGCTGTTGGTTCCGGCCATACCGGACGGGTAATGATCTGGCCGCTTAACGGCAGGGTCATCGGCGCGATTTTTTGCCAGAGCGGATCTTCCGGGGCCACGGGAATATCTCCCGAGTGAACCTGCGCTCGGATAATCATGCCTTCGGAGCTGACGATAGGAATCCCGAGACCACCCAGAATGAGGGCGAGAACCAGCAGAACGGAAAGAAGACTCAACAACCTGGTGCGGGATGTGTGGACCGACGTCATTCGCCTCATGTCCCGGCGCGTGGCCTTAGTCGTGAAAACGCCCTCGCCCGTTCCCTGTACGGGAGCATTGATTCCGTCCTCCAAGCGTTACCACAACTTGGCGCGACGAATCTTGTTTTCACCCCGCTCGCAGATATACAAACATCCTTGGGAGTCGAGCGTCAACCCCACCGGAGCATTCACCACCGCCTCAATAGCCAGCAGTCCGTCTCCATGCTTGAGTGCGCCGGCTGCGTCTTTGGCGACAAAACGAGCGGCACCGCAGCCACCCATATTCTTGTCGTCATATCCGCTATCCCCGTTCCCGGCCACCGTGCTGATAATTCCCGTCTCGGCCTCGACCTTGCGAACGCGATGGTTGCCGGTGTCGGAGATGTAGGCATGGTTGTGCTGATCGAACACAATAGCTTCCGGCGCGTGCAACATCGACTTGGCCGCCGGCTTTCCATCGCCATCGTACCCATAGCGGCACACACCGGCAAGCGTAGAGATCAGTCCGGTCTGGTGATCAATCTTGCGTACGCGATTGCTGCCCTTATCCACAACGTACACATCGCCGGCATTGTCGACGGCGATTCCGACGATATCATAGAGCCGCGCCTCAAGAGCTGGCCGACCATCATCCAGATACATGGAGAGATTGAGCCCATCCGAGCACACAGGCATGAGCCAGCCGTTATCGTCGCTGAAATCGATACCGATCGCATCCCCGGACAACACGACCAGATTACGCGCAACCAGAGGCTGCTCCCTGGCCTCATCCTCAGCCGTCCAGGTGCCCGCAATGGTTTCCACGCGACCTGTCCGTGAATCGTAGCGGCGAATCCGGTGTGCCTGCGTGTCGGCGATATACATGACATCGTCCGCGTCGAAGGCAATGGCGGCAGGCCACGTGAGATTGACATCCAACGCCGGTCCGTCCCCATTGAAGCCATGCTCGCCGGTCCCCACCACGGTCGTGATGATTCCAGTCTCACGATCAATCTTCCGAATCCGGTTACTGCCTGAATCGCACACATACAGGTCGTTCCTGGAATCACAGGCCACATCCAGCGGCAGATACAACCCTGCTTCCCCACAAGGCCCTTCGTCTCCGCTGTAGCAGGTCTCCCCGATACCTGCGAAATTATGGACGGTGCCTTCTGCCAGACTGACGCGGCGAACGCGATCAGATCCTGACTCGGCGAAGTACAGCCACTTTTCTTCCCGATCCAGAGCAACGTGGTGCGGGAGGGGAATGCCGGCCTTCACGGCGCGCTTGCCATCCCCCGTACTCCTGGCCTTTCCATTTCCGGCAAAGGTTTCGATGTATCCGGGAGCTAATTGAACATCTGTTTCCATAACGTTGTGCGTCCGTTCTAGGCTAGGCCCGAATTGTCGAAAATCTTATGCCTGCGCGCGCGCGGCAGGAGGCGCCGCAGCGACTTGTTGCTCCACAACAGGTGTGGGCATTGGAGCCGTGGGTTGCGCGGCGATAGACTGTGCCTGCACGGGTTCGGCCTGTTGCTGGGCTTGCGCCTGCGCTTCGGCTTCGATCGCATCCGCTTCATGAACGGATTTCTTGAAGCCCTTGATGGCCTTGCCGATTCCCTCACCAAGCTGCGGCAACTTCCCGGCCCCGAAGATAATCAAGACAATAAACAGGATCAAGATCAACTCTGTAAAACCAAGGCTGCCAAACATGGTGTGTCTCCTTTGCTCACATGTTCAGGATGCGGGTCCCTCTTTGGCCTTCTTTGCAAATCGTTCCTTCAAACGCTGCCTGGCCTGCTCGGCCTGCTCGAACATTTTGCACTTATCGTAGACGCTGATCAAATTGTAATAGGCGAGCGGCTCGTCCGGACTGTGTTCCACCGCGCTCTCCATCACCTTAATCGCCAAATCTGTCTTTCGGTGATTGAGGGCGATTTCCATGAGCTTGAAGCTCGCTTCTAAGTGCTTCGGGTCCAGTTCGAGGACGCGCAGATAACACTGAATCGCCATGTCCATGGTGTTGTAGTCGGAGACTTGGGGATTATCGAGCTCTACGTAGACGCCGGCAAGATTGTACCATGCCATCGGATCGTCCGGCGTGATCTCAACCAGCCGTTCATAATAGTTCTTCGACTCCATGTACTTTCGCTTGTCCGCCTGCACCCGGCCGAGATTGAACAGCGCCAAGACATCATAGGCATGCACGTCGAGCGCACGCTTAAACTCCGCCTCCGCCTCGTCGATCATGCCCTTCGTCGCATAGATGGTCCCGAGGTTGGAGTAGTACATCGCCAACGAGCGATTCATTTCCGTTCTAAGCCCCTCGGCCATCTCAATTGACTTCTTCACTTCCGTCAGCGCGTCGTCCAACCGCCCTTTACTGAAGTACAGCTCACCCAATCGGCAACGTGCCTGAAAATCATCTGGCTCGGTTGTGAGCAGCTTTTCAATCTCAGCAATTTCCTCATCAGGATTTAACGGCTGATCGCCGGGATCCACTGCCGCACTCCCCTGTTCCGCCCCGCCAGTCTGTGTGTGTTCGTCCATAACAACGTGTCCTAATCTGGGTGAGTCAACCATTAAATTGGTCCGCCAACGAGAGACTCCTGCGTGCCGACGAGTGGCGGCCTGCTCAGTGTCGCCTGCTCAGTAACCGTTCCCTTCGGGCGGTCGAGTGTCAATAACATTACCCCAAGAATGACCATTAACGTCAAACTGGAAAACAACAGCGCATAGCCGGCGATAAACATCAATGCCAGGCCGTATCCCGCAAGACGTCCCATTGTCACGAGCCTGATGACCGTGTAGGACCAGCACAGCAGTCCGGCGACATAAAAGGCAAAGGGTAAATAAAAAGTGTAGCCCATGCCCATCTGAAAGATCCAGCTGATCCCTTCGCCGGCCTTCCGGATGGAATGGGCCAGAGCCGGGTTATAGAGGCCCAGGAAATAATCCATAAACAACAGGCCAAAAAACACCACCGCCGAAACCGCCCCGAACCAGATAGCACGGCGCCTTTGTTGCTTATTCCTGGTACGGAACGACACCCCGCGCCCATATGCCCAAAAGACCAGGATACTGGCCAACACCATCAGCGCTTCGCCGATGCGATTGGCTTCATAGACAAACGGCGGCGCCGCAATCACTCCCATCCATCCGTAGGTGGTGGAGAAGATTTGATAGTACAGCCATCCGGAAATCCCGAAATAATAGACGATACCCATGACGCGTTTGGACCACTCCTGCTGCTGTGAGAGATACTCCAGCATCAGGGCGGTGAGTGCGATGATGGTTACAACATTGTAGGCAATGGAACCGAGCATGGCCGGTTGCACGATGAGAAAGGCAACCGTCAAAATCAGCAGCAGCGCCACACTGGGGATGGTCACGACGTTAAAACCTGTGATCCCTCTTACGCGGGCGCGATTGACCAGCAAGACCACGAGCGCGAGAAAGACAAAAATGGCCACGACATTTAACAGTGCAAACCCGATGGAAGTGAGCAGCTGGAACACCGTTCCGATCCATTCGTGCTGAGCGGCAATCTTGCTGATATGCATGCCCAGACGAGAAACCAGGCGATAGAGAACAAGCTCAAAGAATCCGACGAACAGCACCAGCTTAATGGTGTATTCGAACAGCAATCCCTGATCGTCAACTCGTCCTGTTGGCCGTTCGACGGCGGCGGCTATAGCAGACATCTCCAGCCCCCCCTGGCAAACGTGTTCAACCTAGTCACCACACCGCGCCCAAGGCATCAATCCGCGCGGCCCGCCTTCCGATCTACGACACGGTAGGTTGTGGTACCTGCACCGCTTGCGACTTGGCCCGGGCGATATACAATAGCCCGTCGGCCATAGAATAGTTAAACGGCAACTCGCACACGACTTCGCTGATCTTTTCGTACACCTGCTGGTACAACTGTTCGGCCTGAGCCGGCGTCATACCTTCCTGCACTTCGTAAAAAAATCCGAGACTCAAATCTTCGGTGGCCGGCCGCATGATCCGCCGAATGCCATAACTTCCCGGATCACTCATGATCGGCGCTTCTTTTTCCAAGTCGAAGAGGCAGGGCTGGCACGAGAAGCCGTACGATTCGTGAAGCTTGGTATTTCCCACCACAAAATTCATCGTTTCCAGCGCTTCCTCTTCCTTCTCAGTGGGGAAGCCAACGATCACGTAGCAATGCACCGCGATGCCCAACTCGACACAGTCATCGACAATCCGGCGCACGGATTCCTGCTTGATCCCTTTTTTCATGAAATCCATGACCCGCTGATTGAACGACTCCAGGCCGAATACGATTTTCAGGCAACCGGCGTCCCGCATCTGTGTGAGCAATTCACGCGAGAGATTCTTTTCGAACCTCAACTCGCAGGTCCACCTCACATTAACTTGACGATCGATCATCTGCTGGCAAAGACGCTTGGTGGGCGACAGCGCGAAACATTCGTCGGTAAAGAAAAACGATTGCGCGCCATAGCGCTCTTTCAACCAGACCAGATCGTCCACCGTCTTGCCCGGATCGCGCTGCCGGAAGTTCTGGTGATCCAGCGTCAACGCGCAAAACGCGCAGTCCTTATAATAACAGCCTCGAGAAAACTGCACGGGCAGAACCGGTTCCGGAGACAAATACAGATCGAGTGGAAATCCGTCGTAATTGGGTGCAGTAAGTTGATTGATATTTTCTGAATAGAACGGCTGATTAACCGTGATCTTGCCGTTCTGACGATAAATCAGATTGGGCACCTTGCTGAAATCACGCTTGCCGTCCATCTGATTCACCAACTCCAGCAAGGCAGTCTCGCCCTCGAACACCACGAAATCGTCGACGAGATCGAAAAGCCAGGGACAGCGGCGCAGATTATCGACCAGGCGCGTAAAGATACTGCCCCCGACGGTCACATGCAGTTCCGGCGCATGCTCTTTCATCAATCGACAGAGCGTGAGCCCCGGAATAATTTGCGACGTGGCCGTGATCGAGACCCCGACCAAATCAGGGCGATCGGTCAAAAGAGAAGGCAATACGTGCTCGCGGAAGAGACTGATATAGGGGTTTTGTCCTTCGTCACGGATGGCCTTGACCAAATCCTTCGAGGAGTAGATCGAATAGTCACCAAATTGATTGTCAACGACCGTCATTCTGGTCGGAAAATAGAGTGATGAGAGCACCTCAAGCCACTTATCAATCAGAAACAAGCTGTTGCGATAGGCTTCTATGTCATAGAAGCCTTCTCCGCGCAATGTCTCTTTGGCCAGTTCGATACGCTCGAATAAATAGGGGAAGCGATCAAGGGACTCGATGACCCGCGCGAGCTGCTCCGCACTTCCAGGCCCGGTGTCTCCCGTACGCTCCCGCTCAAGACTCCGCTGTTTCTCTACCAGCTGTTGATAGAGACCGTGAGCAAAGGACTGGGTGAGCACCTTGTCTAACAGCTCAATGCCGAGATCGCGCTGTGAGACATTTTTCACTCCGGCTTGGGTGAGAAAACCTGTGAGAGATGGGAGGCTCAGGTACGGTTGCGAAGGGTGCCACGTTGGTGGAAATAGGAGAGAAACCTTCATAAAATTATCTTTATATTAAGCAGGAAAATCAGTGTTTTCAGGAGATTTGCACCGTATCGGTTTATACACTCCACTCCAGCCCGAAAGCAACCCTCCGCCTGCAAGCCACAAGAAATTCCACCCTCACCCAGACTGCACGCACGTCTCCTCAGAATGCACGAGGGCCCCGAGTCACCTTGCCATCTCTGACAAGAACTCGGGGCCCTCTGCTTTAAATCCTCAACACGTCTCCGCCCGGCACAAGGGCGGGGGCAGGCTTCTTCAGCCCGCTCAGCTCACGGCAACTTCAGCGTGAACCACGTGGAGAGAGACTTCATGCCGTTCCGTTCAATGTTGGAGCCGTCCCACACCGCAAACGCGATGGGCACAGATGCTCCCGCCTTGAACTGGGTGTCGTTCGTATCGCCGGTCTCCAGCGAACGCTTCACGACTACGCGCCAGGTCGGACCGGTATATCCACCGCCCTTGAGGGAACCTGACGGCTCCCACACGCCATTGCCGATCACATCCTGATGGGCCTGGGTGGTCAAGGTGCTAAACCCGTTGGCGTTCAGATCCTCAACGGAGCTGACGCGCAGGGTCGGGTCGGACATGATGTTACCGGACCAGATACCGGAATTGAATGGCCCAAGGCTCCGGCCGATACGATCCGGATAGGTAACTCCACCAGCCGGCTCCTCGAAATAGTAGTCCCAGAAAATGCCGGGATACTGGTCATCCACATCCCACATTCCGGCGCTATCCTTGCCGAGATCCTTCTGCCACTCCGCATTCCAGCGCCAGATATTGACCGTCCCGCCGGACTGGCCCATGCACTGGAAGGGCGGCGCGCCCGCAGTGTTGACCGGGAACATGATGGCTACTTGGTCACGAAAATCCTGCGGACCGATCGCCGTATCGTTCTTGGTCTGGTCGCTCCAATCAAGGCGCAACCCCAAATCCTTCCCATTGCTGACCGCCTTCACAAACACCGATTTCACCGAAATATTCGGGTGCATCGGGGTTGTGATGGTCTGCCCGCTCAACGGGATGATGACACCCGGCACTCCTTCCCAGATGGGGTTTGCACCGTCCATCGGGATTGCCCCCTTGATCGCCTTCACGGGAATGGTCACCGGTTGGCTGACCGCGAGAGGCACCTGCCCGATCGTCAACATGATGCCAACGATCAGCGCAGAGAACAGAATGCCAAACACCAAACGCTTGTTGCGTGTCTGCACCAGTCTCATTGCGTATGCCCTCCTCTGAAAGATTAATAAGAAAAAGAACTAGGAACGTATAACGTCTACCGAAAACCGATACTGCACCGCCCGAAAACCGAGAACTCCTACGCAGTCCCGACTGGGCCCTCGCTCTTTTCGCCGTCCTTCTCTTTTGTCTTCTGATCCATGAAGGACTCAGCGCCGACTTCGCTCAGCAACATACTGAGCTCATTTCCCTTGTCCTGCGCCCCGCACTCGTAGGTTTGACCTTCCGGAGCATTGAAGGTAGCTGGTCTGTAGTCCGCCTCGGAGTAAGGCTGCACGGTTACTCCAAGGAAGGCGACCTCAAAATCCATCCATTCCGACATACAGTCGGCAATGAGTTTGAACAATCCGGTATCGGATTTTTTTGCCAACATCCGGCAGAACAACGGCACCCATCGGCCGATGTGATTTTTCACGAACTTCTTTTGTGCATCGACTACGATTTCGGTCTTATCGACACCATCGTGGCAACGGGAATAGGACTCTTTATAGGTCAGGAAATGCATGAACTCGAGCTCGACACTCAAGTGATCCAGCCGTTCGTGAACGTCCTTTGAAAGCTCGACACCAAACGCTTTGTAGAATCCCGCAATGTCGCCCATGACGTGCGATTGCGCGAACACGTGATCGTTACCAAAAAGGGTCTCGTAGGGCGGACAATCCAACGTGATCACATTGGTGAATACCCGACGGTGCTCGGTCTGCAGATCGCCAATCTGCCAATTGACGCACTCCGCCGAGACCAACTTCTCGATCTGATCGAATTGCTTCTTCATCAAGGCGATCTTTTGAGCGGCACGGTCGCCCCCGATTCCGTCCAACGCGAGCCGCAACCCGTCTAAGGCAGCTCTTCCGTCTTCGACGAACTCACCGCACTGCAGGTAATCCAAAAACTCCTCGTCCTCCGGATACAACAAACTCCAGGAGAACAGAAGATATATCTTGCTACGGTTGAGCGCTCGCTCGACCGCAGGCGAATCCTTGATCGGAACTGCCTTGGGGGGAGCAATTGCGGTGGAGGCCGGGGAGGTAGGCTGCACGACTTGTTTCGATGTCATACGTATCTTGCTCCTCACCTCAACATGTTGCGCATTTTTTCCGCACACTACGCAACATCTGAGTCCTACGGCACAGGAGGCGTATGATAGGTAAAGGAGGGAGGGATGTCAAGCATGAAGTCTCTCTCCTTTGCCGCCGCCTCTGTGCAGTTGTTTCATGAATTTGCATGATGAATCTCACGTTTCAGCCCTCTAACACACGACTGACTCAGTAGCTAATGCTGCCCGCAGAAAGATTTCTCGCTGGGATGACCTTGATTGCAATGCGATCATTGACGGTCTTGCAGATCTGCTCGCACATCCCACATCCGACACAGTGCTCCTGCTCCACGACAAGACGGAGCGCATGGAAATCCATCGAGAGCGCCTCGACGGGGCACTTTGATACGCAGGCATGGCACCCCTGCCCAGCTGTACAAACACGATGAGACACCGTAGCGATGCCCATGCGCACCTCAACACTATCGGCAACCGGCAGAAGCGCGTCCGTCGCGCAGGCGGCAATGCAAGGAAAATCCTCGCAGAGCTCACAGGCCACTTGATTGGCAAAAATCACCGGAGTGCCGTTCGAAAGATCACTTACGATCGCCCCCGGCGGACATGCCTTGATACAATCGCTGCAACGCGTGCAGCGTTCAAGGAAGGCGGATTCATCGACGGCGCCTGGCGGACGCAGCCAGTCCGTCCGCAGGGGAGCGGCCGGCTGCTCGCGGGGCGCATCCTTATGGATGGCAAACTCCCTCGCCGCCTTGGCCACCGAGACCACGGAATCTTTCAGAAAATCACGACGCCCGTATGTGGGATCACCGGCCACGTTGCTCTCCGACTACATGACCCCATCGGCACGCAACTTATACACTTCCACGCAACGATCGCAGGCCCCATATTCGACGTCCCACCCCGGATGGTTTTCGCGGATGAAGTCCAAAATGTATGGCTCCAACTTTGTCTCCATGTCTTCCACCCAGGTATACGTCGGGAACCGGCACAAGGGGCATGGGAACCCCGGCATCAACATGACCTTGTTTTGAGTCTCCGGGATTTCTCCGCCCTCGACATCGACGGCGCGATCCAAAATGCGAAGGGTATCGGTTGCCATCTCCACCAGTTCCGAATGGGTGAAGTAGCTCGTCTGCCACAACCCTTCGAATACTGATTTCAATTGAGCAGGCGGAATTTTGCGATACCAGGAGCGGAACTCCTTGAACCGATCCTCCTTTTGAAGCATCGGCTCTTTCCCGAGCGCAATCAGCCGACTATCGACACTGATATTCCAGAGGATGCGGTAGCGGTGCAGAATGAGGGTTTCCTCGCCGGGATTTTGTCCAACCCTGGTGTCAGGATCGTACCCGAAGGCCGGATCAAGCATATCGTTGATGTGCATGAGTTCGTGACGGCAATACCGAGTCAACGCAGGATCATAGAAGCGCCGTGGAATCAGTTTAATGCCAACGCCCTTGAGCCCCTTTTCCTCGAATTGCTTGGCCAGATCGTGCTCGACGGAACCCCATTTGCGAAGCACGTCTACGCCCTCCTGATCTTCCTTCAGCACTCCTTTGACCAACACGACCCCGACTCGGGCCTTCAGGTCGGGAAACTCGTTGAATGCGTCACGGATGATATCGGAAAAACCCCAGATACCGAACAGGTACTGGTACAGTTTCTTGAACTCCGCTTCGCGATCATCCAGCGTGAATTTCTCATAGATCGGATCAGCCAGTTCGTGAAATTCCTTATAGTACGTCGGGTCCCCTTCCCGCTCCGTTTTTTCAATAAACGAATCGATGACTTCCTGCAGTAAGGCCGGCTGAAATCGGATTTCCATCGACGGCTTGGATACTTCTACCCCGGTAGTCATAAGACCTCACATCTTCGGTTACAATGAAGGGATAACACCTGCATGAGCACTGCGCTTGACTTGCTCACGGTCCTTCTCTTACGATCCTAAAAATAACGGCCGATTATACAAACCCCTCGGCGTTGTTTGCAAACCGCGGAGGGCAGGCCGGGGCCAGCTGGCCCCGCTCACACCAGGGACGAGGCACAGACTTTCTATGAGCAACTCAACGACCACGCCCCCGACAATTCCTTCCGCAGCACCGATGCCAACCGCAGGGGGAAGTCCGGCGACACCGGCTGTCGACCATTTAGATTATTGGAAAACCGGGTTCCGGGAACTCAAGACCTTCCGCGGGCATTCACATGGCGTGTGGACGGTTGCTTATGCGCCAGACGGCCAGACCATCGTCAGTGGCGGCGTCGATCGATACGTCCGTATCTGGGATATTGAAACCGGACGTCTCCTGCGTTCATTACGCGGCCACACCGCCGACATCCGCGCCCTCGTCTTCACGCCGGACGGCCGCACGCTCGCCTCAGGCAGCGAAGACCGAACGATTCGCCTCTGGAATCCGAAGACTGGAGAACCGACCAAGCTCTTATTTACTCGCTACGATCACAACGTGTGCAGTTTGTCGCTGTCCCCTGACGGCCTGATGCTGGCCCGAGGAAGTCACAATAAAGACATCAAGATCTGGGAGGTCACGACCGGAACCGACCTTATGACCCTGTTGGGCAAAGATCAATACGATCACCATTGGTCGGTCTGTGTGGCGTTCTCCCCGGACGGCGTGCATCTCGCCAGCGGGTCCGACATCGGGAAAATTCGTATCTGGGAAGTGTTACCGAGCGGAGAAGAAAAAATCCTCCATAACGGTCATTGGGAGGAAACGGCTGAAGACTCGACGGAAACCCGCGGCTTCTTCATTGAAGACGACGGCGGATTTCAAAAACCGATGGAGTTTTGGATCGGGGCGATGACCTTCACGCCCGATGCCAAGATTCTGATCACCGGCAGCCGCGACAACACCATTCGCTTCTTTGAAATGCCGACGATGAATGAACTCCGCGTCCTTCGCGGGCACAATGGCTGGGTGCGTTCCCTGACCGTGTCACCGGACGGCAAAGTCCTGATCAGCTCCGGGGACGACAACACCATTCGATTCTGGGACATTGCAACAGGCCGGAACTTCAGGACCGACAAAACCCACACCGGCCCCGTACGCGGAGTTGCCCTCTCGCCAGATGGACTACGACTGGCCAGCGCGTCCTGGGATCGCACGGTGAAGCTGTGGGAAGGCGGTCAGGAGCCGGTAGAGTAAGTTACTCGTCTCTCTCCTCCGCCTCGCCCTTGGCGGAGGAGATGCCGTAGCGCTTGCACTTGTCCCACAGAGCTTTCCTAGATAACCCCAGCACAGCGGCTGCGGTGGTTCGGCTGCCGTCCACCTGCTTCAACGCCGCTTCAATGTACTCCTTCTCAAATGCTTCCCGTGCAGCGGCCAGCGTCGCACCGGGATTGCCCTCAGGCGCTCCGGCCTTCGCCGACAAACCTTCCGCGCAGAATCCACAATCCGGCTGAGGCGCACCTCCGAGATACGGACAGGTCTGGAATCCACACAGATCCCACGGCTGCAGTGGCTCTCCGTTTCGTCCCAATCCCACGGCACGCTCGACCATCTGCTCCAACTCTCCGACATTGCCTGGAAACGAAAAATGCAGGAGCAACTCGCGACTGGGCTGAGAAAAGCCCTTCGGGGATTTATTGAGGCTCCCTGACTTTCTCTCCAGGACATGCTCGGCAATGACCAGGACATCCTCCCGTCGCTCGCGCAAGGGCGGCACAACCACCTGAACAGCGGCAAGGTGCTCACAGAGATCCTGTCGAAACCGCCCCTGCACCACCGCCTCCGTCAAGTCCTGCCGCGACGCGCAGAGGATTCGAACATCGACCTCAACAGGTTCTCGCCCTCCGACACGTTCAAATTTCCGTTCCTGAAGGACCCGCCACAATTTATTTTGCAGGACAGAAGAGAGCGCATCCACATCACCGAGCAGCAAGGTCCCCTTATGCGCGAGTTCGAAGCGGCCTCGGCGGCGGCGCAAGGCACCGGACAACGCCCCTTTTTCATGGCCGAAAAGTTCCGCCTCCAGCAGATGATCCGGAAGATCGGCGCAACACACTTTGATTAAGGGCTGATCCCGTCGCGGACTGTTCAAATGGATGGCATGCGCGACCAGTTCTTTCCCGGTTCCACGCTCTCCAACCAGGGAAACCGGCGAATCGGTGGCCGCGACCAGCTTGATCTTTTCCAGGAGCGCCCGCATGTGATGGTTGCGCCCGTGGATGCCACCGAAACTGAACCGGTCTTCCAGCACTTCCTTTAATTCAAGGTTTTCCCGCCGCAGTCCGAGGAACTTGCCTACGCGCTCGACGATCAACAGCAACTCCTCCATTTGAAACGGTTTGGTAATGTAATCGTATGCGCCAAGCTTGATGGCCCCCACCGCCGTATCCACCGATCCATGCGCCGTGATCACAATGACCTCGGTCGTTGGACTCCGTTCTTTGCATGCTTTGAGGATCGTCAATCCATCGGCACCAGGAAGACGCAAGTCGGTAATCACGATATCGAACTGACGCGTGCCCAGGACCGCCAGTCCTTCTGTGCCGGTCGCCGCCGCCATGACCTCGCAACCGACCCCTTCGAGGGCGTCCAGCATAGAAAGCCGCATCAACGGTTCATCATCCACAATCAATATTTTGAGCCCCTTCACGAAAACCTCCCAATGGCATAACGTTCGGTCGAGAGCGGAATCGAGACGATAAAGGTCGTGCCCTTTCCGACTTCACTTTCCACCACAATCCGCCCCCCATGCCGCTCGACGATGCCTAAACTGACGGACAATCCGAGCCCGGTCCCCTCGCCCTCATTTTTGGTGGTGAAAAACGGATCGAAAATCCGCGGCAGAACAGATGACGAAATGCCGCACCCGGAATCCTGGACTCGCACCAGACAATGGGCCTCTTGCACTGTCGTGCGGATGGTCAGTACGCCGCCGTTGCGCATCGCCTGAATGGCATTCAACACGAGATTCATCAAGACCTGTTCCATCATATGACGATCGATCATGATTTCTGGCATGTCGACGGCCAAGTCCGTCTCTAACCGCACCCGGTGAGGCACCAACAGGTGGTCGATCAGCAACAAGACGCGATTGACCACCTGATTCATATCGGCCAGCGCAAGCTCTGGATTGTGCTGCTGCGAAAAATCGAGGAGCTGCCGGACAATCCGCTGCACTCGACGCAATCCGTCTTCCATCGACGCGAGATATTCTTCCTGGCGTGAGGGTGACAGTGTCCCCTTACGCATATTGTAGAGACAGTTCAGAATGCCACCCAACGGGTTGTTGATCTCATGGGCGACCCCTGCGGCCAATTTGCCCACCGATGCCAGCTTCTCGGAATTTCTGATTTGCTGCTCGAGTTTCTTCGTGTCGGTCATGTCACGGGCGATACCAAGGACTCCAAGAATTTCCCCGTCGACCCCATGCAGCGGCGACACACTCACCATGACAGAACGGGGCTCTCCGGATTTCGTCAGCACCTCCACCTCATAAACCTGCTTCACACCAATATCCAGCGTCGATTTCAACCGGCGGCCCCGGTGCCGCTTCGACAGCAGCCCCAAATACGGCCGCCCCAACAGGTCTTCCTTGGCATACCCCCAGGCCAGAACCTTGCTGTTGACATATGTAAAACACTGTTCACTATCGAGGGTATAAATGACGTCATTGGCATTTTCCAGCAGGTTCTCAAGGTACTGCTTGGTCTCTTCGATCTCGCGGGTACGCTCGCTGACTTTCGTTTCCAGCTCCTGCTGATAGGTATGCATCTGCCGCTCAAGCCGCTTTCGATCCGTAATGTCGCGAAGCTGCACCATCACCCAGGTATGATCGCTGCCGCGCACCAAGATTACATCCATCTCCACCGGCGTTTCCTTGCCGCCGGCATCACGCACCGTGATTTCCTGCGTCGGCACCTGACGTTCGCCGGAGTGGATTTTTGCCAGCAACGAACGCATTTCCTCGTGATGCGTCGGCAGGATCACCTCGAGAATGCTGTTCCCCACCACCTGTTGCTCGGAATACCCCAGCGCCTGCTCCTCACGCTTGTTCACAGCGACGATCACACCATCCTCGCCCACCATAAACACAGAGTCGGCCACCAGATCGAAGAGCGCCTTATATCGCTCCTGCGACGCCACCAGCTGCTGCGTTCGCTCATTCACCGCCTGCTCGAGCCGGGTGGTGTAGCGATGAATTTGCTCTTCCAGCAGGCGCCGCTCCGTCACATCGCGGACAAAGGCACGCGAATGGACCAGTCCGCCGCCGCTTTCGAACAATGCCGTCGAATGGATTTCTACGTCGATCGGATGCCCGTCTCCCGCCACAAACACCGTCTCAATCGTGCTGCGGCCTTGCGAGACCAGGCGCTCCAGATACGCCAGCACCTCGGCCTCGCGCCCTTTGGGAACCAGATCCCAGAGATGCATCTGAAGCATTTCTTCCAGCGAATAACCCAGCTTATCCAACCCGGTTTTATTCACATGCACGAATTGGCCGGCCTTGTTCAGCTGATAAATCATCTCCGGAGAATGCTCGATGAGATCGCGATAGCGCGCCTCCAACCGGCGAACATCCTCCATTCGGTGTTCGATCTGTTCGAACGACACGCGTAAGTTCGCCGCCATCTTATTGAACGCGTCAGCGAGTTGTTCGATTTCGTCACCGGTCTTAAGGTCCAACTGCTGATCTAAACGGCCGCTCCCGATTTTCTGCACGCCCTCATGCAACAGGCCGATGGGACGGGCGATGCGACGAGCGACCGTCAGACCGGTCAGTAACAACGCGGCAAATACCCCAAGTCCATACACCGCGACCTCTACCACGAGCCGCGAGAGCGGCGCGTAGGATTCGGCGGGATCCTGCCGTACAAAGGCCACCCACCGTTTGCCGCCCAGACTTTCCGGCGTGAGATCAGCCCCCAAGCGAACCGGCGCGAAACCCACAATCGAATTTATTCCGCCATGAGAATCATTCTCGGCGGTCGTCCAGCCGGCCGCAGCCGCGTTGATCGCATTAATCAACTCGGGTTTGACCACATGTTCCTCTGGTGACAAGATCGGACAGACAATCGGCGCGCCGTCAGAGGTGAACAACATGGCATGCCCCGTCTGACCCACCGTTGCCTCAGACACGGAGTGGAACAGGGTGTCCCGGCGGAGGAGCACCGTGACCGCGCCGATCGTCGTATGTTGTTCATCATCGACGATCGGCGCCGATACATTGACCACATGCGTGCCGAAGGCGGGGTCGAAGAAGATGTCGCTGACAAAGACCTTCCCCGTTCCTCGCTTCATGAACGCTTGCCACCAGGCCGTCTTGCCATAGTAGTACTCGACTTGTGGAATGGAACTGACCACAAGCGCGCCGCGGTTGTCGGTCACGAAAATGCCCACGTAATCGGCTTTCCTGATATCGTGCCATCGGATCAAGTAATTGGTCACAATGCGGTTGATGAACAGCGGAAACTCGCTTTGCTTGTCCCGCTGGCGCCACCGCTGTTGCCAGGCTTTGATCATTGACTGGACGGTCTTTTCGTCCTTGTCCAGATAGGTGCGGTTGGATTCGGTCACCGAGGTGCGGAGAAAGGGTGTGGCGGCGAGCTGCTGCGCTTCGTTAATTCCACGCGTGACCTGCATCTCGATCCGCCGGGCGGCCTCGACGGCCACTTCCTTGAAGTTGGCGCCGATGGTCTCGCGCAAAGCCCGGCGTTCTTCGAGATAGGTCAGAATGAGAGAAAGACCTAACGGCAGGAGGCCGACCATCACAATGGCTGTGATGATTTTCCGCTGGAGGCTGTGTGACCGGCTCCAGAACAGCATGCGTGCTGGTACCCTGACTAATGGCCCTCTCATCACAGGAGGTAGGGCCCTAGGCCCGGCTCGGACGAGCCGAGGCCTAACGACGCTTGAGGAGGCTTCCGGCGCTGCCGGGCCACAACAGCAGCAACGGGCTTGCCACGAAAATGGACGAATAGGTGCCGAACATCACGCCCCCGAGCAAGGCCAGCGAGAAATCATGTAAGACCTCGGCGCCTGCCAGCACCAGCGGAATGAGCACGATCACGACGGTCAAACTGGTGACGATGGTGCGACTCAGGACCTGGTTGATGGCCTGATTGATAATCGTTTCCTCATCTTCCCGCCGGCGCGTGCGGAAATTCTCACGGATCCGATCGAATACCACCACAGTATCCGTTAACGAGTACCCGGCCAGCGTCAGCAGCGCCGTGACCACCAACAAGGTGATCTCCTTATCCAAAATGTAGAACACGCCCAACACTGCCAGGACATCGTGGAATGTCGCCAGCGCAGCCGCCACTCCGAACCGCAGTTCAAACCGGACCGCAATATAGAGCACGATTCCGACGAACGAGATCAACACGGCAATCATGGCATCTTCTTGCAGCTTCTTTCCAATCGTCGGGCCGATCTCCATGCTGGAATCGACCACAAACTTGTTGCCGGGAAATTCCTTGCTGAACACCGCCATCACCCGTTCCGCAACCTTCTCTTCAATCGTCGTCGAGGCTTTCACGCGAATGAGCAGCTTGTTGTCCTGCGTGAACTCCTGCAACTCGGCCGATCCCAGACCATTGGTTTCCAGCGCGCGCCGGGCTTCGTCAATTCTGATCGCCTGATCAAATTTGAGCTGCACCGCCGTCCCGCCCGCAAAATCGATTCCCAGATTGGCCGCCCCGCGCGCGATTTGCAGCACCGCGATGACGCCCAGAAAAGCCAGGATGCCGGAAAGCGCAAAGGCGATCGTGCGCTTCCCCATAAAATCGATATTCGTCCTTCCCAAAATCTCGAACATACCGGCTCCTTCCTAAATGCTGAGCTGCTCAATTTTCTTGCGCTGATTAAAGAGGTCGAAGACCACCTTGGTGCCGACCAACGCCGTAAAAAGATTGATCGCGATGCCAAGGCACAACGTCACGGCAAAACCTTTGATCGGTCCGGTGCCGAACAAAAACAGCGCAAAGCCGGTAATCAATGTCGTGACGTGCGAATCGACGATGGTCAAAAGGGCTTTATCGTACCCGGCATCAATTGCCACCCGGACCGCTTTCCCTTGTCGCAACTCTTCGCGAATGCGCTCGAAGATCAAGACGTTGGAATCAACGCCCATCCCGATCGTCAAAATGATTCCGGCTATCCCTGGTAAGGTCAGCGTCGCATTCAACGCGGCCAGAGACCCGATCAGACAGATGAGGTTCAGCATCAACGCCAAATTGGCGATGACTCCGGACAATCGATAGTAGGCCGCCATAAACACGATCACGAGAAGTCCCGCAAAGAGGGTCGCTTTGACGCCTTTCTCAATCGAATCCTGCCCGAGGGAAGGACCGACCGTAAGATCCTGAATGATCTTCAGCGGAGCGGGCAGGGCTCCGGCCCGGAGCACGATGGACAGGTTGTTGGCCTCTTCCATGGAGAACGTTCCCGTAATCTGGGCTCTTCCTCCGCTGATGCGCTCCTGGATGACCGGCGCCGAGTAGATGGTATTGTCGAGCACGATCGCCATCCGCTTCTTCACGTTCTCGCCCGTGATGCGATCAAACTCCCGCGCCCCTTTCGCATCGAAGGTCACGGACACATAGGGTTCATTGAACTGGCCGATGGAGACCCGGGCATCGCTCAATACATCGCCGGCCAGCATGACCCGCTTTTTGACCAGATAAGGGGCCAACCATTCTTGTCCGCTCTCCTTTTCGACGATCCGCTCAAACAGAATCTGATCGCCTTCCGGAACCTTCCCCTCAACTTGCTTCAGAAACGCGTCCTCACGTTCCTTGCCTTTCTGAATCCGGCCCGGCAGATCCAGCTTGAGTTGGTTTTCATCGTCCAGCAGTTTGAATTCGAGCAGGGCGGTTTGCTTGATGAGGTCCTTCGCCAATTTGGCGTCCTTAATTCCGGGCAGCTGCACGACCACTTGCTTCAACCCCTGGCGCTGAATCAACGGCTCCGCCACACCGAACTGATCGATACGATTGCGAATCGTTTCAAGCGCCTGGTTGATGGCGGAATCCTTGATGCGTTTAATCTCGGCATCCCGCAACTCCCACACGACTTTGTTCGCAGAGCCGGCGGCCTCGACCTCCACATAGGTCGGGAAGTCATCCAGGAGCTTCTGCACCTGCGCTTTCAGTTCAGCATTTTGAAATCCGACGGTGATTTGCGAGGCTCCCGTCCGCTTGACCGATTCGGCGGGAATCTTCTTTTCGACGAGAAGGTCTTGAAGACCCGCTGCCGTTCGTTCCACCGCAATTTCAACCGCTCGATCTTCCTCCACCTCCAATACCAGGTGAATGCCGCCTTGCAAATCCAACCCCAGGGTAATGCCCTTGTCCGGCAGAACCTCACGAATCCACCGCGGCAATTCCTTGTAAAGAGGTTGGTAGGAGGGCAAGAAAAAGATGATCGAAGCGACCACCATCGCCACTAAGGCCAACAACCGTCCGCCGACTTTTTTCATACGTGCGCCAATCCTTCCCGTCTCCGTCGCGTGCGTCAGTCTTCTTCTTCACCGCGCAGCCGAGCAATATGCTCTTTCTGGATTTTGATTTTGGTCGTATCCGCAATTTGAAGCGTCACCGTCTCTTTTCCCATGTTGGTGATCGTGCCCCAAATGCCCGAGGCCGTCACCACCTTGTCGCCCTTCTTCAAGGTTTCCAACATCGCCTTCGCCTGCTTCTGACGTTTTTGTTGCGGAAGAATCAGCATAAAATAAAAAATGATGAAGATCAGAACGAAGGGGACCAGCGACAAGAGGCCTCCCCCCGCACCCGTACTCCCCGACGTTCCCTGTGCCCATGCCACCGAATCCCACATACAGCCCCCTGCTTGTGCCCTTACGACACGTTTGTATGGTCAACTTCTGACCGCCCCTCGCCGCCCGGCCGGTCCACGATATACGTCCGGTGAAACTCGCGGCGAAACTCCTGAAATGTTCCGCCCCGCACGGCGCTCCGGATTTCTTCCATTAACTTCGCAAAAAACCACAAATTGTGAATCGTATTGAGACGCGCGCCTAACATTTCTTTCACGCCGAACAAATGATGCAGATAGGCCCGCGTGTATCGGGTACAGACCGGACACCGGCAGGCCGGATCGATGGGCTGTTCGTCCCGCGCATACCGGGCCTGCTTGATCACCACACGTCCAAAGGAGGTAAAGAGCCACCCGGTACGGCCGTGCCGCGACGGCACCACGCAATCGAACATATCGATCCCGCGCGCAACGCCTTCAACCAAATCCTCCGGCATGCCTACGCCCATCAAATAACGCGGCTTGAGGAACGGCAACTCGGGTACCGTGACATCCAACATGGCGTACATGTCGGCCTTGTCCTCCCCAACGGATAAGCCGCCGACGGCATAGCCATCAAACCCGACCGAGACCAGATCGCGCGCGGACTTCACCCGCAAGCCCTGATCCAATCCGCCCTGCACGATACCGAACAACGACTGATCCGTTCGACGCTTGGCCTCCACGCAACGACGCGCCCAGAGAGAGGTCCGTTTGGCGGCGTCACGAACCTGATCGACAGACGAGGGCAAGGCCACGACATGGTCGAATGCCATGATGATGTCCGCGCCCAACGCTTCCTGAATCTCAATCGAAGTTTCGGGGCTGATGAATCGTGAGGACCCGTCGATATGCGATTGGAACACCACGCCCTCGTCCGTCACCTTGCAAAACTTTGCCAAGCTGAACACCTGGAAACCGCCGCTGTCGGTGAGAATAGCGCCTGGCCAAGCCGTGAAGCCGTGAACGCCGCCCAACTCCTCCACGACTTTGTGGCCGGGACGCAGATACAGGTGATAGGCGTTATTCAAGATCAGCCCGTAGCCCATCTTGAGCAGTTCTTCCCCATCGACACTGCGCACATTGCCGAGCGATCCGACCGGCATGAAAGCGGGCGTCGCCACCTCGCTGCGCCCGGTGGTAAGAACACCGACCCGCGCCCCCCCGCCTGCGTCCTCATGGGTAATACGAAACGACAACATCCGATCGGCAGTCCTACATCTGCTCCGGGGCCGAGACACCCAGCACCGTCAATCCATTGCGGACCACCTGTTGCACCGCCCACATGAGGGCCAGCCGCGCCCCTGTAAGGCCTGGCGGCATCGCCTCGGACACCCGCCTGGTAGACGCCGGTGGCTCGGTTGGGGAGGCAGGGGTCGCGTCGAGGTCGGCTGCCGGAGGCAAAATCCGGTGTTTGTTGTAGTAAGGATGCACCAGGCCCGCCAGCTCCCGGAGATAGTAGGCCATCCGATGCGGCTCCAGCTCCACGGCGCCGGCCTCCAGCACCACCGGAAATATTGACAGTTTTCGAATGATCGCGAGTTCATCGGGATCTTCCAACAGCTTTAGGTCGGCCTCATTCGGAAGCGGGCAATCGATGCCCCGCGAGACCGCCACACGCAAAAGACTGGCGATCCGCGCATGCGCATACTGCACGTAATAAACTGGATTCTCCTGCGACTGCTGCTTGGCCAACTCCAGATCGAAATCCAGGTGCGTGCTGGAGTCGCGCATGAGAAAGAAAAATTTAGCCGCGTCCGCGCCAACTTCGTCCATGACTTCGCGGAGGGTAATAAACTCTCCGGCCCGCTTGGACATTTCGACCTTTCTGCCGCCTCGGAGAAGATTCACCATCTGCACCAACACGACCCGCAGACGCTCCTTCGGATAGCCATAGGCCTGCACCACGGCTTGCATCCGCGGGATATAGCCATGATGGTCGGCGCCCCAGACATCAACTAGGAGATCAAATCCACGCCGCAGCTTGTCGCGATGGTAGGCAATGTCGGAGGCGAGGTAGGTGTACTCCCCCTCCTGTTTGCGGACAACCCGATCTTTTTCATCACCGTAGGCTGACGAGCGAAACCATTGCGCGCCGTCCTGATCGAAAAGAAGGTCCCGGTTTCTCAATTCGTCCAATACCTGCTCGACCGCACCCGAGGACAACAATGAGGCTTCACTGAACCAGGACTCGAACGTAATGCCGAAGGTTTCTAAATCCTGCCGTATCAGAGCCAGGAGTTCCCGGTATGCGAATTCCCTACTTCGCTGCTCTGCATCACTCGAAGGCAGGGAGAGCAGCGCCGCACCTTGTTCTGCCTTCACGTGCGCTGCGACCGCGCGAATATACTCTCCCTGATATCCATCTTCAGGAAACGGGACTGCCTGTCCGCACGATTCGAGGTATCGCGCGAGGACCGACACTCCAAGCAATTTCATTTGGCGGCCCGCATCGTTAATATAATATTCGCTGACGACCTCATGTCCTGTGGCACGGAGGAGGCGAACGAGCGCCTGCCCAACGGCAGCACCACGTCCATGGCCAACATGCAAGGGGCCAGTCGGATTGGCGCTGACATATTCCACCAATACCCGGCGTCCTAGTCCCACCCGGCTGTGACCATACTCTGCCCGCTGGGCTTCAATGCGTCGCAGAACTTCTAACCAGAGATCAGGTTTGAGCGTGAAATTGAGAAACCCCGGACGCGCGATATCCACTCGAGCGAACAGAGCTTCTCGTTCATGAATGTGATCCACAATAATCTGAGCAATTTCGAAGGGAGGCCGTCGCTCGGAGGCAGACAAGGACATGGCCACTGTGCAGGACACATCCCCCCACTCGGGCCGCTTTGGCGCCTCAAGGTTAATCACCGGCATCTGCTCAATCGTAAGAACTCCTCGTTGTTGAGCCAGGCGAAGCGCGCCGGTCAACGCTCGGGCAACCTTCTCTTGCACCACTCCCTGAGCCACAAGAACCCCTCTAAGTCTGCGTGGAAACAGCGAAAATTAATCTCGAAATCTAACACACCGGGATGCGAGAGACAAGATGACGAGATGTCCGAGAGAACTATGACCGCCTCATCAATTGGGTACGACAGGCCTCAATCATGCGATCCGGAGGGATCTGAAGACAGGCTTGCTCATGGCAAGTTTCAACTTCACTCCAATTCGAGCAGGCGCATGGCATGCCGGTTATGACCGATACCGTGGAACCAAGTGGAGCCCAGCGGGAAGCCTGAGTCGGACCGAAACACGCTACGGTGGGAATGGCTAATGCGGCAGCGAGATGCGTGATGCCCGAATCGTGTCCAAGATACAGCGCCACCTTCGCCAGAACTCCAGCGACCACAGACAAATTCAGCTGGCGAATGACGGGTACCGGCCTGGTCAGAGATGAAAGCACCTTCGCAACCTGCTGACAATCAGCTGGCCCTTCGAGGAGCATGGGAGTCATCTCGGCCTCGATCAACCACTCAATGACCGTTGCAAGGCGCCAGGCGTCCACACACTTGTGAGCACTGCCGCTTCCCGGGTGAATCAGGACCAATGGCGATTCGCCACACCAGTTCCACGATTGCAGGATCTCTTCCCCCCCCTTCGCAAGCTTGGTGGGCAGGATCAAGGTCCGGGTGAAGCCTTGCGAGCCACTCTCCATTCCGATAGCTTCGAAATAGCGATCTGCTTGATGGGCCGCAACTAAACCAGAGGCGAACGGGGATTGTAAGTTGATGTGTCGAACCCCTACAGCGCGCAACGTATTGGTCACGGCCGCTTCCGCATCTCGTAGCCATCCCACCACTATCTCGCATGTACCTAACCAAGTCTTGAATGGACTACTGAGACTTTCGGGGCCCGCAAACAATTGACTCAGGTACATCCCTTCAAGAGGAAACGTCCGGTCGACCTCCTTGCTCTCGCACAAAAGGGAGCCGACAGCATTTGCCGAGAGCAGTGCGATTTCATGTTGAGGATATTGGCAGCGCAGTGTGTACAGCACAGGGCGGGCCAACAACACATCACCCAAGGCCCCAGGATGAATGACCAACACCCCTATTGAATCACCACCACTATTTGCGCGAACTGTCACGGACGAGCAGAACGTGGCGACTGGACCAAAGCCAAGTCGTTCGGAGTATTGATATTCTGGAACGAGCGGAACCCTGGGCCGAATGCCAGGAAATCATTTTCAGTCAATATCGTCATACGCAGTTCTTTCCGCTGAAACAATCTCTGAATCTTGAGTTCCTTTCGCTGGGCCATCGCTTGAAGAAACGGGGCACAGCGCTTCGAATACACCGCCTGCATTGGCTGAAACCTCCCTGCCAATCTAGCCACTATCACGTCAGCTGTCTCATCATGGGACAGCATGAAGCGGATGACTTCTGGATCCAAAAATGGCATGTCGCACGCTACAGCAAATACCCTCGGTCGTGATGCGCTCATCAAACCTGTATATAGCCCTCCCAAACTACCCGTGTTGGGGACCAGGTCATAGGCCACACGGCAGCCTTGCACATCAAGCATTTCGATAGGCTCAGCAAGAACAACAATGTTCTCCGCAAAGGTAACACGCAACAGCGACAACGTTCTTTCGAACACACTTTCGCCCCCAACCCGCATGAAACGTTTATCCTGCCCCATTCGTCGGCTCCTACCGCCGGCGATCAGGATACCTGAGACATCGTCTATCATGACACTCCTGCCCCACTGCACGTAACACAACAGGTCCAAAAACAACGAGGGGGTGAGTTGCCTCACCCCCTCGCCATCACACCATACACTCGCTGCTATCGCTTAAAGGACCTTGCCTTTTTTCTTGTTGGCACGGCGGGTCAACATCCAACCCTCAAGGAACACCACGCCAACTGCAATAACGGCCGGGTAAATGTACACTTCCTGTGGAATCGGAGGTTGAAGGATCGTGTAATAGAAGGCCGATACGGCCATCTTGCGTCCTGCATCACCGTTATGTCCATCCCAGGCGAAAAACACCATAGGAATGTATTTACCGATATCAAACCGGGTGTACTCATCATAATCATCCTTGTCGCCCTTGAGTGGGCGGGAGATCATGACAGTCCACTGTCCGTTTTTCCACTCTGACTTTAACAACTTAACCTTCTCTTCGAAGTCATCACGCTCTTCAAAATCCTGATCCCATCCAGTACCCTTGAAGGAACGCAACGAGCCGTCCGCCTCCCACTTCAGAATGTCGGCGTTGAACTTCGCATCTCCCCACAAATATCGTGGTTTAAATGGAGCAGGGATTTCCTGCCACTTGATCGGGAACTGGAAGCCAATGGCATCGTTATAGACGGCATAATTGTTCTGAGCCGCAGCGATGGACCCTTCTTCACCCGTCTTTGGTGCTTGCTCCTTCACGCCGAAGCTTTCGACGTTCACCTGGGTCGGAGCCCAAGGAAGCTTGCCTTCTGCAATGCTCTTCGTCCGGTCATCCCATTGGATCAAGTACACGACGCTCTTTTCGTTATAGAGCGACTTGACCCAAATATCGTCGATACGATTCACGAAGTTACGTGGCTTATGAGTGATTTGACCACCCATGGCAACATACCGACGACCCTGCTTCTTCCACATTTCGTTCTCAGGATCGCTCGAAATTTCCCCTTCGACGGGAGCTGATGGAACCACGAAATTGATTTTTGGCTTGTCAGTCAAAGGATCGATGCCGAGAGGCTTCCCTTCCTCATCGCGTTCGCACAAAGAGTTCACGAAATTCGCAATATTCCAACGCTCTTCTACTGACGTGCTATCCGCAAATGACGGCATCGGCGTTCCATTGACACCGGTTGAGAACGTACGGAAAATATTCCGGACGTTGTACGGATCCTGACGACTTCCACGGAAGTTCCAGCATTTGTGCCAATTGGCTGGCTGAATAGAAAACCCCCAGTCATCCTTTAGATTAAAGGCATTGCCGTCTCCGCGCCCTTCGACGCCATGACATTCAATACACTTCTTATCCACGATCAACTGCGCGCCCTTCTTGATGCTATCTTCTGTAGCCTCGGCGGGTTTGATCGTGCCGAGCTGAAGAATGGTCTGACTCTCAGACTGCTTGTCCGTAAATTTGCGGTCTTTCACTAGTTGCGTCGTCACAAACGACAGCACTTGAATCCGCTGCTCTTCGGTTAAGATACCTTCCCATGGTGGCATTGCAGAGCCTGGGAGACCGTGAGTAACGGTATCGAACAAGTCGTTCTTACCGGAATCAGGGGTCTTTTCATTGTAATTGAAGAGAGGCAATTCTCCACTCGCCGTATGGCGAATTTTGAATGTCCCCTGATTAAAGTTTCTCGGACGCGGCCAAAGTCGATCGGCACCTGGGCCGTCACCGGCCCCATCAACGCCGTGACACCACACGCACTTCGTGAAATACACGCGCTTTCCGGCTTCAATCATATCTGCCGGCGGAGCCGGGGCCAAATCCCCTTTTGCAAAACCCTCAGGAAGATCTGCCGCTTGGCCGATCCCAACCGCACTTGCGGAAAGGAGAAGCGCACCAAGGGCAGCCCCGATGATCGGGGATGCTTTTACGTTCATACGAAGTTTGCTCATTGTTAACCTCACCACCTGTTCTCCCAGGTTGTTTGTAAGATTCAGAATTAGTCCCATGTCCGAGGATAGTATCCCGTGTGCCAATATTCGAACAAGATCACCTTCCAAATTTCATCAGTGGTCAGGTGCTGTTCCCATGGCGGCATGACGGATGCCCAAGGGAATCCTTCGTTCGGCAAACCAATTCCGCCCTTAGCGACGCGCCAGAAAATGAATGTCTCTTGCAACTGCGCGATCGTTCCCGGGTCAGTAAAATTCGCGGGGATCGGGTTGAACGCGAACGCATGAAGTCCACGGCCGTTCAGATTGTCGCCGTGGCAGAAGTGACAATTCTGGAAGAAGATTTCTCCGCCTTCCCGAACATACTTCAAATATCCTTCAGCCTTTTCATCCCAGGGGTTGGCATTTGGAGCCATCAGCCGTCCCATTCCCTGCTCAACGATCAGCTTATTGCTGTAGGCCTGATCATACTTACCCTCGAGATTGACACGGTAAGGGTTCTGCGAGGTTTGCAGAGTATAGGTCTTACCATGAACCTTTGTGCTAGCCGGAGGCGCCGGGTGGACCGTTCGCAACTCGATCGGCTCATCGACGCTAGGCTTCATGGTCAGAAAGGAGAATCCCCCGATGAGCAAGGGCAAGAGGATCAGATACATGGTGCGGAGAGCTTTGTGAAAGCCCGTGTTGGCATCAAGCACATTAAGGATAGGTTGGCGAAACTTCTTCCAATCCTCCTCGTTGGCTGAAACCCACATAAATACGGCCACAAACGAGACGGTCCCATACATAGCACGCACGCTGAAGGGGATCGGCGGATATATACGGAACTTGAGATATGTCTGAACGAATACCCAAAACAGTACGCCCTGCCAAAACCGCGGGAAAGCTATTCCCATTGAATTGAGCAGATAACTCAGGCCAGCAAAACCGGCCACAAAAACAGCCAGCTCGCTCAACACCTGCATGGGCATGTAGCCCTCAACGAGCCTGACGGTGTTCGAGGGAACGACTCCGAAGATCATCCCGATCAACATGAGCAGTCCCAGGACGCCAATCAGTGCCCCGACTGACATTAATGCTTTCATGTCCTCATCTCCCTTTCTTCCGCAGTAGCAACCAGATCCCTCTTCGCCGATTTAGGAAGCCTTGGGAGGCTCTTTACCTTCCTGAACCTGCGACAGATAGTCTACAAGCTTCTTGAGTGCGCCAGCGCTAAGCTTTTGGCCAAATACTTTCGGCATGGTATTATCGGGAAATCCCTTAACAACATACGCGCTGGGTTCAACGATTGATTCCATGATGTAGTCAGGAACACTTTTCGCTTTGCCCTTGTAATCTTTGTCCTTAATTCGAAGGGGAGCATTAGTGCCCTCGACCAATTTCGGACCGATCGTTCCGGTCGCCCCTGCGATCCCCGGAATCGTATGGCAAGCCACGCACTGACCTTTGGCAAAAATCTGGTCGACTGGCTCAGTCCCATCAGCCATCAAGGCACTAGCACCAGGCTTCGCATCACCCTCTGTAGGTGGCTTGGGACGGTCAGCCTCAGGAATAAATTTCTCGTATGACTTGACAATTTCATCAAAGCTCGGCGCATCCCGACCTTCTCGAACATAGAGCCACGTGTCTACTGCAGCAAGCTCTGGCAATGATAATGAAATCGGCGGCTTGTGAATGGACGGCATAGGACTGACTTTGTCATTCGTACCCTTCACCCCATAACCTGCAACTACGAAACAGCTTGGGCATGAATGGGATTCGGCAATATACTCCTGGGCGTTTTCAGCGGTTCCTGATCCTGGGAATGCCTCCTTCTGATCGAAATCGCGCGCCGCCGGGTTACCCTTATGGTACTTCGGATCTTCAATTTGAGTTCCAGCGCGCTCGGGAAGTCCATCAAGGTTTGGCGCTCGCTCACCCAGCATCCCTTTATGGAAAGCATGACACAACGGGCACTGACCTTTTCCGATCGCACCCTGAACCTTGTTCTGACCGACGCCGCCAAAAATAATCTTCTCCCCTTCGTCAGCCAATTCGGTCTGGGGCATATTGCTGAAGTCTTTTTTCTCTTCGATGGGCGGAAATCCACCTTCCACCTGAGGCAGCCAATTCCCATAGCCAGAGAGCGCCGCAGCAATGAAAAACATGAAGCCCCCGATTTTCAGCAATGCGCTGATATTCGTAAAATAAAGGGCCATCATGAAGGTCATGGATGTGATTAAGACAAGCGAAACCGGCAACAACCGAGACTCGGCGAAGAAATTCATCTTGTAATTTGCGATTGCCATAAACAGCAGCATCGCGCCGATGATCCCAATGAACGTCTTGAAGACCGCACGCTTATTTGCAACAGGGTCTGAAATGGAGGCCTTAAAATAGAACATCAGGGCAACGAGAAGCCCCAATGCTGGCCATCCCATAGCTAAGGCCGATTTAATGAGTTCAATCACAGCTCAAACCTCCTGGGAGAGGGGAAGGCTCTGGTTGTTCGAACAACACAGACACCTCCCCTCATTGATTCATTTCTTGCGCTTCGATTAGTGACCAACTGCCGGCGCTGCCGCCCTTCCAGGCACAGCCGCTTTTGCTTCAACCGGCGCCTTCTTGGCAGCAAGGGCCCCCAACCAAAACACGAACATAATTGAGATCCAGAAGAACAACACGTTGGCTGAAATCATGTTTGCCGCAAAACCTACGGTGTGCGTGTAGGCCCACGGTGAATTGTCACGCATGATTTCGTTGACGTGCCAGAAGAGCCTGACTGACGACCTGATGTATCCCATCAGTCCCATCATCCACGTGAAGGCCGTAGCTAGCATGATGAGCGCGTATTGCGATCGCGCAGAAATCTTTCCCCACTCGATCGGACCCATCTGCTTTGCACCCTTCATCATCACGCTATTGAGCGCGAACATGAAGAACAGGCATGACAGGGTGGTGGCCACCTGCGGCACCGACAATCCGACGCGCACGTTAGCGGGAATGTAATACCCGTATATGGCCAACATGATGATGTTGAGGTATGCAAAGAAAAAGAAGCATCCCATAAATATGTTGCCAAACTTCGACCACGACACGGTCGAGACCTTATTGCCCCGCATGTACCAGACGAAGCTCAACACCGTAGTCGTGATAATCACGTTAATGCCGCCGTTTTTGGCCGACATAACCCCGTAGTTACCGAGCACGGGGTGCTGCTGGCCACCCATCGCCTTCAACTCGGCCGGAGTCATAACAATGGTGTGCGGAGTGATAAACACCAGGAATCCACACGTGAGCAGAAAGACAAGATACTTAATGTAGCGTTGGTATTTTTCGGCACCACGCATCCGGCCAAGCGCCTGCCAGAGGTAGTAATTTGTGCTAAGAAACAAAATGCCGATCATGGTTGCCTGGATGATAAACAACCAAGCCAGCAAACCGCCCATCAACGTGATACCCATCTGCTGACGATAGGCATACACTTCACGCATCAGCCAGTAGCCAGCGAACGGAAGGGGAATTAAGAACGCGACGCCAAGGGCCATGGCGATATAGCCCATCCAGTCATAGTGCGCGCGCTCCTCATCAGTTTTGGCAGATAAAAATCGGTAAGCAGAATACGCGGCCACCACACCGCCACCGAAAGCCATGTTGCCAAGGATTCGATGTAGATTGAGAGGGTTCCAAAGAGCAGTGTGGATTACGTGCCAAATGTTACCCAGATACCGGCCCTGCTCGTCAACTCCGGCAGGCGACATCATGAAGCCGATCCACGAATTCGCAAGGAACATCAAGATTGTACCGATCACGTTCAGGACGACCGACATACTGAGGTGAATCCACTTAAGGAAGCCCTCCTTCATTTTGTCCCACCCGTAATAGTAAATGTACAACGTACCGCTCTCAGCCACGAACATCAACGCATAGATGTGCATGACGGGCCTGAAGATACCGGAGAGGTACTGGAAGAAGGCAGGGTAGAGAGTCAGAAAAGTGAAGATCAGGATTCCGCCCAAAATCGCGGTTAGCGAGTAGGCCGTCAAGCTGATCTTAATAAAGTCGTAGGCCAGCTGATCATATCTTTTGGCCATTGCCTTGTCTTTACTCACCACGCCCATGAACTCGATGACCATACAGAAAATCGGCACAGCCAAAACGAAGCTTCCATAGTAGAGGTGCTGCTGGTTGGCGAACCAGAGAAGCACGCGACTCTCAAAGTTGTAGCGCGGGTAGTCCTTCTCACTGTCCGTTGTCTTTGGCGCCGGCGGCCCAGAGACAATACCTTCCGTTTTGTAATAGACATCCTTGCCCTTCTCAACCTTTGCTTCACCACCCTCCTTCTTGGCGTCAGCAGCTGGAGCGCCACTGTCACCGGCAAGGGCGGGGATCGCAACCAGAATGGGCAGGAGGAGGAGGCCGATCATCGCGCATAGCGCCATGATCGACATCAACTTCGTGCGGGTTACAGAGCCCATGGGTTACCTCCTTGATACATCGCGTACGTGAACAACAAAGTCAAAAGCCTTATCTCCCAGCACTTACTTACGAAGGAGATACCAAAAGTCCAAGCCTTGCGCATCCATCAAAAAGTGATCAACAGCGGCAAAGAACGAGACGCAGATCAAGATCGATACGACGAAATACACAATTGTTTGGCCCATCACAATCCCCCTTCAACTTGATAAACATTTTCCGAGGCCGGGACGAGGATCAGCAAGGACACTGAAT
>WBZN01000327.1_pt1 | contig 47178 bp, 54 predicted proteins | sample 5204281 | NCBI WGS metagenome assembly WBZN01 (sample SAMN12344347, study PRJNA552823) | activated sludge metagenome | biome: Activated sludge suspended growth; feature: Nitrification reactor; material: Wastewater; isolation source: activated sludge from nitrification reactor of wastewater... | reverse complement strand
CCGAAGCCTGCAGAGCGCCTGGCGAACGCCAACGGCGAGGGGGATGTCCCCCTTGTTCTCAGGCTGCGCAGCGTGCGCATCACGCTGGTGTGGATTTAAATAAGATGTCCCTGATTTTGGATGCCGCAGGGTGAACGATGGGACTGACCGTTCATTGCGCGAAACGTCCGAACGCTAGCATAGTGGCTGCGATTTTGCAACCGCGCGCCGCCACTCATGATCGATAACTCGCGTTGATCCGCACGTATTCGTAAGACAAATCCGTGGTCCACATATGCGCCCCGGCCTTGCCTTGAGCCAGATCGATGAGAATCGTGAACTCTTTGGCTTTGAAGATCTTGGTCAGTTGCCGTTCGGCTGCTCGTCCGAGTCCTTGCCCCTTGCGCACCATCGGCACCCCTCCAAATTGCAGACTGATGCGGGAAGGATCGACGGGCACTCCGGCACGTCCGAGCGCGGCCATGACCCGACCCCAATTGGCGTCGCCGCCGAAGAGCGCGGTTTTGACCAGGTTGGAAGTCGCCACTGTTTGCGCGATTTGTTTGGCCGCTTTCGTGGACGTTGCTCCAGTGACTTCTACGCGTACGACTTTGGTGACGCCCTCACCGTCCCAGCAGATTTTCAGAGCTAGGGTACGACACGCCGTTTCGAGCATCGCGCAGAATTGCGTGAAGTCGGCCGAGCCCGGTGTGATGGGGCGATTGCCGGCCATGCCGTTAGCCAGGCAGAGCACGGTGTCATTCGTGCTGGTGTCGCCGTCAACCGTGATGCAATTAAACGATTGATCAACCGCCTGCCGGAGTGCCGCCTGGAGAGCACGTTGCCCGATGGCTGCGTCGGTTGTCAGGTAGCCCAGCATCGTGGCCATGTTGGGATGAATCATGCCCGAGCCCTTGGCCATGCCGCCGACGGTCACCATTTTTCCGCCGAGTAACGCACGGACGGCGACTTGTTTAGGTTTGAGGTCGGTGGTCATGATGGCCGCAGCCGCTTCGGCTCCACCCCGTCGCGTGACGCGCGCCGCCAGTGCCGGAAGCGCTTTCCGGATGCACGCGATCGGGAGCGGTTGCCCGATGACACCGGTCGAACCGACAAAGATGGTATGTGGAGCGCAATTGAGGGCGGTTGCCGCCAGCTTCGCCATCTCCTTGGCCGCCTGCATGCCTTCCGGTCCGGTACAGGCGTTGGCGTTTCCGCTGTTGACAAGAAATGCCCGGCCGGTGCCCTGCTTGAGGTGTAACCGATCGAGGATGACCGGGGCAGCTACGACTTGATTCTTGGTGAACACTCCGGCGACCGGCCCTTCACGGTCTGATACGAGCAAAGCCAGGTCGAGTTGCTGCTTTTGTTTCTTTTTGATTCCGCTGTACACTCCAGCGGCTCGAAAACCGATCGGCGCAGTGACGCCTCCCGAAATTGTCTTCATCGCTCTTCCTAATAGAATGTGAAAATGCATTCGCTGCGGCGTGCTCATGAATCGCGTGTTACGGGTAGATGCCAGGAGCCACAAGGCCGGTTTCTTCGGGAAATCCCAACATGAGGTTCATCGCTTGAATCGCTTGCCCGGCTGCGCCTTTGATCAAGTTGTCAATGGCCGACACGGTGACGACCCATCCGGCCCGCCGGTCGGTGTGCACGGCAATGTCGCAATAGTTCGCGCCCCGCACGTGGCGAGGATTCGGCATGGCTCCCTCGAGGAGTCGCACAAATCGTTCACCTTTATAAAACTCTCGATAAAGATTCCGCAATTCGGCCACGTCCGGCTGATCTTTCATGCGCGCATACGCGGTGCTCAGGATGCCGCGATTCATGGGAACCAGGTGCGGGGTGAAGGCAATGGTGACGGGGCCTTGTGCAGAGTCAGCCCCTCGTCCCTTTGTGCCGGCCAATCCGGAGAGTTCCTGCTCGATTTCCGGGATATGCCGATGTTGGCCGATCTTATATGGCTCCAGGGATTCATGAGCCTCGGGGAAGTGATAGGGCAGGGCGGGACTTCTTCCCGCGCCGGAGATGCCGGATTTTGCGTCAACCACAATGCTGTCAGCTGCGACCAATCCGTGTGCGATTAAGGGCGCCAATTGGAGGATCGCGGCGGTGGGATAACATCCCGGTGATGCCACGAGTCTCGCTTGGGCAATGGCCGCGCGGTGAATCTCCGGCAGGCCGTACACGGCATCCTTGATGAGGTGAGGTTGCGCATGTGTGGTCTGATACCAGGTTTCATAGTTCGCGGGATCTTTGAGCCGGAAGTCCGCACTCAAATCAATGACACGCTTGCCGGCCTTCATGCAGCTTGCCACCGGACCCATGGATTTAGTGTGGGGGAGCGCAAGAAACAGGACATCGGCTCGCTCCGCCAAGGCTTCCGGTGCCAGTGCTTCAAATGATAGTGGCACGATTTCCTGCAGGTGAGGGTAGACGGAGGAAATCGCCGCGCCGGCCGATTTTTCCGAGGTCACCGCTGTGAGTTGTACGTGGGGATGTTGAGAAAGGAGCCGCACCAGTTCCGCTCCGGTATATCCGCTTGCCCCTGCGACTGCCACTCGTACCGACGTCATCTTCGCCTCCCGGGCCCGTGACAAATTGTTGCCCTCCTGCAGCGACCCAATAAAAAAGGGAAGGCTGCGGAGCCTTCCCTTTTAAACCCTGTCGCTCCAGTCGATCGTTACCGCTTCGAGTATTGGAAGCGCTTTCTGGCACCCTTCTGACCGTACTTCTTACGTTCTTTCACGCGAGAATCGCGGGTCAGGAGGCCTTCTTTCTTGATGGGACCGCGGAATGCCGCGCTCATGATCACCAGCGCTTTTGAGATCGCATGGCGCAGCGCTCCGGCTTGACCCGCAGGGCCACCACCATACACGGTGGCGCGGACGGAATATTTCCCTGCCACTCCGGCCAACTCAAACGGAAATTGAATCACATTCCGCAGCGTCGGGCGGGGGAATGCTTTTTCCAGCGGCTTCTCATTGACGACGATGTCACCAGCGGCTGCGGTGACCCATGCGCGTGCGATCGCGCTTTTTCTTTTCCCGGTTGCGTACTGCGTGATTGCGGCCATATCAGGCGGTCTCCTTCACTGATCGAATTCGAAGAATAAGAATCACAACGAGAGTGATTCCAGTTTTTGTGCTTGGTGCGGATGCGTCGTGCCGGCATACACGCGCAACTTTTTCGCCATGTGGTTACCGAGTGGATTCTTGGGCAACATGCCCTCAATGGCTTTCGTGAGCAGCTTGGTCGGGTCCTTCCGGTGAATATGCTCCGCAGTCAGGGTCTTCAAGCCGCCAGGAAATCCGCTGTGGGTCGAATAGGTCTTGTTCTCCATTTTGTTGCCGGTGAGCACGACCTTCTCCGCATTCACAATGACGACATGGTCTCCGGTATCGACATGAGGGGTAAAGGTCGGCTTATGTTTCCCTCGCAGCAAGGTGGCGACTTTCGCCGCAAGGCGGCCAAGTGTCTTACCCTCGGCGTCCACGAGGTACCATTTGCGTTGCACATTAGCGGGTTTCTCGAGATACGTTTTTGTCATGGTCTCCATCTACTCCTGCACGAAAAGATTCAAATGTGAGGAATTAGGCCTCACGCCTGTTGGGTCTCAGTGTTGCTGGCGTCTAGCTTATTGATCCATGCATCCAAATGCACGGCGGTTCGCCGGTTGAGGACATCTTGCGTCGCATAAATCGGGCACCCGGCGCGGAGCGCGAGGGCAATGGCATCGCTCGGTCTGGCATCCAACGTTCGATGAAGTCCCTTGGAAGCAAACGCGATGCTCGCGTAGTACGTACTGCTTTTCACGTCAGTAATCACAACCCGTTCGATCCGAACGCCGAGATGATCCGCGAAGCTCCGGATGAGGTCGTGGCTCATGGGTCTGGGTGTCACGACATGTTCCATGGCGAGGCGAATGGCGTTGCCTTCTGCAGCGCCCACCCAGATTGGGAGGGTCACACTGGCATCCTCATTCTTGAGGACGACGATGCGGGTATCGGTGTTCCCGTCGTCCAGCACTTGCTTGACGGACAGTGCAACCAGCTCCGAGGCGTCATTCTGTGGCGTGGCGGCATTCATGGCTAGGTATCCAGTTTGCCGAAGTCTTCGGGCTTCAAGTTTTCAAGCCACTGTTCAAGTTCTTCGGATGACTGTTTCTTAATCACCTTCTCGCTCGCAAAGATCGGTGCGCTGGTTCGTAAGGCCAGGGCAATCGCATCGCTGGGGCGAGAGTCGACGGTGTATTCAGAATCTTCGTACATCAAATGGATCGTGGCGAAGTAAGTGTTGTCGTTCAGATCGGTAATGACCACGCTGATAATTTTGGCATCGAAGGTGTCTAGAAACGACTTCATCAAATCGTGGGTCATGGGACGAGGCGCAGTCACGCTCTCAAGCGCGAGGCCGATGGCGCTGGCTTCTGACTTTCCCACCCAGATCGGCAGCATGTCTGAATTTTCTTCGTCTCGCAACACCACTATATACGCGTTGTTATAGGGGTCGAAGATCAGCCCCTTGACCCGCATTTGTGTAATCACGGCGGGAGTATCCTTCCCGATGTCAGCCAAAAACCTCAAGAATAGGGCACTCTATCACTTCCGAAATCAGAGTGTCAATGAATTCGGTGTCGGAACGAGGCAGGACGGGAGCCGAGAAGTAGGCGGCACATCTTCTCCGGTGAAAGCCGGATGGCCAGAGCGGGGAACGCCCGTGCACCTCGCACGTCATGCGGGTGACGGGCAACATCTCCTGCGACCTTATGTGTCCGCCGGCCGGAAGTTCTGGTCCAGCTTTGACGTGTCGGTTTGCTCCCCCAGCTTCAGGAACGCCTTCATCTGCTTTTTGACGAGCTCGCGGCCGCTTTCATCGCCGAGATTGACTTGATACTCATTGATGACCATCACGCGCATGCCTTCCCATTTCTTCCAGCAAGGCTTGCAGACCTTGGCCTTGATTTCTGATTCGAGTTTCCCGAGGAATAACATATCCGTAATTGCTTCGCCTGTCTGGCCGCAGGTGACACACTGCACATCCGCCATGGTTGCCTCCATAAAGTCTGCGAGTTCGAAATGTATTGTGAAACGCGTCATTCTAGCATCCGTCCCGTTCAGAAAAAAGAGTCTCGCAGATTGACGGGCCTTCAGGTTCGTGCTAAAAATGCATCCCCTCAAATTTGAGGATCGCAAGCTGAATGTCGCAGGACGAGACAGATGCCCGGATGGCGGAACTGGCAGACGCGCCGGACTCAAAATCCGGTTCTCGCAAGAGAGTGGGAGTTCGACCCTCCCTCTGGGCACCAATCGTCCTGCAGTCACAAACTCAGCTAACGACGCCTTGTCAGGTAGCTCTCATGCAAAGAAGTGTCGCGAAGAATCTCAGTGAAGTGGGGATAAATTGGGTTGTGCCGGTGACGACGACACCATATAGTGGATGTCACGGCGGAAAACCTCTTGACATGATGTGGGGGTTAGCCTATAGTTCGCCCGAATTTGCTGTGGAATACTTATGACTCAGTTAGTTTATTGTCGTCCATCATCAATCTCTTATCAATTCCAACTCACTAAGGAGGCAGCACATGCGTAACGTGTTGGCACTTGGAGCTGCGGTGCTTTTTATCAGCTCCGTTGGTGTTGCAGGCGCTCAAGAGCGTTTACCACAGTCCTCGTCAGGATCAGGGTTCGGTGTCGGCACTGGAGTCGGAGACGTGTCGGGCAACTCCGGCCGTACGGCCGCATTCGATCGGTCCGCTTTCATGGAACGTCTTTCCCAAGCGGAAACGGTTTTCGGGCGAGTGCTAGCCATCGATATTCCCGGTGGAAAGCTTCATCTGGAGACGGGTGGCAGTTCTCATGACGAGGGCCGCGCTGGAACAGGCGCAATGTCTTCCCTCACTCTCTATATTGATGACAAGACCAATCTTGATCAAGTGCGTGTCTTGAATGCCGGCGATGATATTTCAGTCCAGGTTGTTGAACCCGCCAATTTACGGGCAGAGCAGGGCGTCTACGGGACCGGTCGTAAGCTTGTCCGAGAGGTCTACCTGTTCCGCGGGAACGAAAAGTTGGCAGGATTTGGCGGTCTTGGTCAGCGTCCGGCTCCGTCCACGGAGCGTGGAATTGAGACTAACTCGGCCACGAATACCGGTGGTCCGGTCGGCGGCGTATTCCCAGGCACCGTCACGGGTGGTGTGGTCACCACAACCGTGGGTGAGTTCACCGGAACCGCACCGTGCTGGAATTGTGAACCGCAGCCGGGATGGGGCTACCAGACGGTCGCTCCGGAAACCAAAGTTCAGAACAAGTCTGACTACGGGACTGATGGTGCCAAGCCCAATCTGCAGAAGGGCTGGACCAACTAAGAGTTAAGGCCATCTGATGGCCGATTGGTGAGCGGGGTGCTTCGTAAGAGGCACCCCGCTTTGCTTTTCTGTCCTGTCGTTTTTCTCAGTCAGCGTTGCAACGATGCGGAGCCCTTGATACCATCACCACATCACTCTATTGAAAGTAGGAATGATGTCCGACTCCCTAACACAGGTTCACAGGCCCGACGAAGAATTGGATCTTCGCGGGGTGATTTGCCCCTACAATTTCGTCAAGACGAAGCTCAAGCTCGAGAGCATGGCTCCCGGTCAACTGCTCCTCGTTCATCTGGATGACGGTGATCCGATTCGCAATGTGCCTCGCAGTGTCAGTGATGACGGACATGATGTGGTTTCGCAGGAACGTGCCGAGCAGTCTTTTCGTGTCATGATACGAAAGCGACTCGACGAATAGGTCTTTACACCGCTCCTTCTGCTGTTTTCCCTCGGTATTTCGAGCCTTCCACAATCAACGCGACCTGAGCGTCCGTGTCGTGAAGATCATTCTCTGCGAGGACCGTGTGGACTCGTCCTCTCACAACTTTCTGCGTGGCTTTCGTAAGATCCACCGCCACCACCACTCGTCGATTCCCGAATGTGTGCAAGATGAGGGAAAGTAGATGGCGGACTGTTTGCACCGGAGGAAGAAAAATCATGGTGCGCGACTCGGAGCGAAGCGCATGAAGGCGATGCGTCATTTTGCGCAGTCCACCGGACCAACGCCCTTCGAACACAAATGAGTCGCCGTCCATGCCACAGAGCGCAGCCGCTGCAACGACGATAGACGTTCCTGGTATCACTTCAATGGGAAGGTGTGCCTTGGATGCCGCGGAGATCAACACTCTCCCGGGGTCGTAAATCGCAGGCATTCCGCAATCCGACACCAGGGCAATATGACGGCCTTGTTTCAGACGCTGCAGCAACAGGGGCGCTTTCTCCGCAGCATTGTTCCGATCATAGGTCGTGACGACGGTTTGAATGCCGTGATGCGAAAGCAGCGCCTGGGTGGATTGCGGATTTTTTGCGGCAATCAAATCGACTTGCCGGAGCGTCGACAGCGCTCGAATCGTGAGATCATCCGGATGCCCGATCGGTACTCCCACAATGAATAACGTTCCTGACCCGGTGCCGGATTGAGCGCACTTTTCTTGACTCTGTTCTCGTCGCATCGATATAATTTCCAGTTCCCGAAAAAAGTAGCTTTGCGCTGAAATGTTGCGAGGATAGGGGCTGTATGTCGTCGGTTTTCTTCATGCTCACGATGGGGCTCTATTTCGTGAGTACGGTGTGCTACCTGGCCTATTTGCTCCGTCGTGCCGAAACCCTCTCAAAGGTCTCGCTGGGAATTACAGCTGCGGGCTTTGCGACACATACCGTCGCGCTGGTCGCCAGGATGGCCGATTCCAGCCAGGCCCAGTTGCCGACATTTCATGAAGCCCTGTCATTCTTTTCGTGGATGCTCATTCTGGTTTTCCTCGCTGTAGAATTTCGGCGGCAACTGCATGTGCTTGGTTCCTTCATCGTCCCGCTGGCGCTGGTGTCCCTTGTCACCGCTGCAGCGTTTCGTTCGGATGGGGCGTCCAGTCTGCAACCGGTCTTCAAAACACTGTGGGTGCATGTCACCCTCAGTATGCTGGGAACCGTGGGGTTTGCCGTCGCCTTCGTCGCGGGAGTGATGTATCTCATTCAGGATGGTCTTCTCAAGTCAAAGCGCTTCAATGTGCTCTACGCGAAGCTGCCCGCCCTGGACTATCTCGATCATCTGAATCAGCAATCGATTGTCATGGGGTTTCCTCTCTTGACCCTCGGCATCATCAGCGGTGCATTTTCCGCGGAGATCGTTCGGGGTACCTATGTGAACTGGAACCCTGAACAAACGTGGGCCATGGTGACGTGGGGATTCTACTTCGCCGTGCTGGTCGGACGATTGACGATCGGGTGGCGGGCTAAACGCGCGGCCTATCTTACCATCATCGGATTCGCCGGTGTCATTCTCACGCTGATCGGCGTGGTGTTGAAAAGTCACGGTTCGGTGTCCTGATGCATGTGATTGTTGTCGGATTGAGCCATAAGACCGCCCCAGTCGAGATTCGGGAGAAGCTCGCCGTTCCTGAAAGTCGTCTCCGGGAAGCGCTCAGTCGGCTCTGCACCTATCCTGGCGTGCGTGAGGGGCTGCTGCTCTCCACCTGTAATCGCGTCGAAGTGTACGCCGTCGTCGAAGACTTGGAAAGCGGCTACGGGCGGGTGCAGGAATTCCTGGCCGACACCCATCTGTCTTTATCCTCTGAACATCTGACCCCGCATCTCTACTGGCATGCCGGCGATCGTGCCATCAGCCATCTTTTCCGCGTCGCGTCCAGCCTCGATTCCATGATCGTCGGTGAATCTCAGATTCTCGGGCAGATCAAGGATGCGTTTGAAGTGGCGTTGACGCACAAGGCCTCCGGGTTGTTGCTGAACAAGATCGTCAAAAAAGCCATTTCAGTCGCCAAACGCGTGCGTACCGAGACCAAAATTGCCGAGACGGCCGTGTCCGTCAGTTACGCGGCCGTCGAATTGGCCAAGAAGATTTTTTCCAACCTGACCGAGAAGACGGTGCTCTTGATCGGGGCCGGCGAGATGGCCAAGCTCGCGGCCCGTCATCTGATTGCCAATGGGGTACACCAAGTCAGGATTACCACCAGGAACTTCCAGCATGGGTTGGAGTTGGCCCAGAAGTTTAACGGCACCGCCGTTCCATTTGAAGAGTACAAAACGGAACTGGCCGGGGCGGATATCGTACTCGTGTCGACCGGAGCGTCACATTACCTGGTCACGGCCGATGATGTGCAGCGGGCGATGCGACAACGCATGAACCGTCCCATGTTTTTAATCGATATCTCCGTGCCGCGCAACATTGACCCAGCGGTGAGGCCGATCGACGATGCGTTCCTCTTTGACATCGACGATCTGCACATGCGGGTCGAGCAAAACCGGGAAGACCGATTGCGCGAGGCGACGAAAGCCGAGCAGATGGTCGTGGAAGAAGTGGCCGTGCTCGGACAGTGGCTACAGTCGCTGGAAGTGACGCCCACCATCGTCGCCCTGCGTGGTCGGACCGAAGAAATCAAGCGGCGCGAGGTCGATAAGGTTCTTGCACGATTGGCGCATTTGTCCCCGGAGGATCGAGCCGCCGTGGAGGCATTGGCATCGGCCATTGTGAATAAAATGGTGCATGGCACGATGGTGACGTTGAAAGCCGAGGCCACGTCTTCCAGCGGCGCGGCCTATGTCGACGCGGCCCGCCGGTTTTTCAGCCTTCAGGATACGCCTGCTGCGTACCTGCCCGCGCAGACGGGTGTGCAGGACATGACGCAGGAGAGCAGTGATGGGAACGGCGCCAACCGATTTTCCGAGGCGTCACTGGTACAGCATACAACGAAGGAGCAAAGCCGGCGAGTGAGTTGAGACGCACTGCCGGTCATTCCTATGAGCACATTCATCGTCACAGGCGCCCCATCATCCATCACCGTCCGATTCGATTGTGAGTGCCGATGAGTCGCGCGCTTATTCTCGGGACACGTGGGAGCAAGTTAGCTGTGCATCAAAGCGAGTGGGTTCAGGCGCGTCTCCAGGAACTGAACCCCGGTCTCACCATCTCTCTCAAGCGCATCCAAACATCGGGCGACAAGATTCTTGATGTGCCGCTGGCAAAAATCGGGGGCAAGGGCCTGTTCGTCAAGGAAATCGAAGATGCGCTCCTGAGCGGGGAGATCGATCTTGCCGTCCACAGCATGAAGGATGTTCCAACGGCATTACCGGATGGCCTGGACATTCTCTGCGTGCCTCCGCGTGAAGACGCGCGCGATGCGCTGATCGTGCGGGATCGATGTCGTCTACATGAATTGAAGCCCGGTGCCCGCATTGGCACCAGCAGTCTGCGGCGCCAAGCCCAGTTGCTGCACCATCGCCCCGATTTTGTGATCGAGATGCTGCGCGGCAATTTGGACACGCGTCTCAGGAAGTTACGCGAAGGGCAGTTTGATGCCATCGTCTTGGCTGCTGCTGGTTTGCGGCGGCTGGGGTGGAACGCGGAGATTACGGAGTATCTTCCGGTGGAGCTCAGCCTACCCGCCATTGCTCAAGGTGCGTTGGGTATCGAGGCGCGCAGGGACGACAGCTTCGTCCGCGATGTGTTAGCTCGTTTTGAAGATCGACCGACCCGGATCATCGTCACAGCCGAACGGGCCTTGTTGCACCGGCTTGAAGGAGGCTGTCAGGTGCCGATCGCCGCGCATGCGCTGCTCGATGGCGAGACCTTGAAGCTGGATGGCCTTGTCGCCAGCGTGGATGGAAAGCGGGTGATTCGCCAGCACATCCAAGGCCGGGCTGTAGAAGCGCATCAACTTGGAACCACTCTTGCGGAACGCCTCTTGTCGGCTGGTGGAGACGTGATTCTCAAGGAGATTTACGGGCGGACGTAATGGTCATGACGACGCGCAAAGGAACCGTTTATTTGGTCGGCGCCGGTCCCGGTGATCCGAAGCTGCTGACGTTGCGCGGCAAGGAGTGCCTGGAGCAGGCCGATGTCGTATTGTACGATTACCTCGCGAACGAGGCGCTGCTGCAACATGTGTCTCCTACGGCAGAACGACTGTACGTCGGTCGGCGCGGACGCGGCCACTATCGCGATCAATCGGAGATCAATCGCCTCTTGATCGATCAGGCCCGTGCCGGGAAATGTGTGGTCCGGCTGAAAGGCGGCGATCCATTTGTATTCGGTCGGGGAGGGGAGGAGGCGGAGGCCGTCGCAGCGGCTGGATTGGAGTATGAAGTCGTGCCGGGTGTGACCGCGGCCGTGGCGGCTCCGGCCTATGCCGGGATTCCCGTGACGCATCGGACCCTCGCATCGACCGTGACTTTCATCACCGGCCATGAAGATCCTACGAAGGAGCGCAGCAGCATCGAATGGACTCGCTTGGCGACGGTCCACGGGACCCTGGTGTTTCTCATGGGCATGACCAACTTGCCCAAGATCGTGCAGTGCCTTCGGGCCGAGGGTAAGCCAGGCACGACGCCCGTGGCCGTCATCCGTTGGGGGACGCGTGTGTCGCAGCGGACAGTTGTAGGCACTTTGGACGATATCGTGGCACGGGCGGCGGCCGCCCGTATGGAACCACCGACGGTGATCGTGGTCGGTGAGGTAGTGGGGCTGCGAGCGCAGCTGAACTGGTTTGAGCAGCGTCCGTTGTTTGGGAAACGGATTCTTGTCACGCGACCAAAGCCCCAAGCCGCTGAGTTTTCCGATTTAATCCAGGCTCAAGGCGGGGAGGCGGTGGAATGCCCCACTATCGAAATTGCGCCCCCTGAAGACCAGGCTCCTCTGGATGCGGCTCTCGCGCGCTTGTCTACCTACAGCTGGTTAATCTTCACCAGTGTGAATGGCGTAAGTCCATTCATGACGCGGTTGCTCGCCACGCACCGCGATGTCCGCGCCTTGGCCCGCCTCACCATTTGCTGCATCGGGCCGCGCACCGCGGAGGCGCTGGCCGCGTATGGTTTACGTGCCGATGTGATTCCGGAACAATTTCAGGCGGAGGGCATTCTGGATACATTGGCCGGACGACAGCTTCGCGGGGCCAAAGTGCTGATTCCCCGTGCGCTGGTGGCTCGGGAGCTGCTTCCGGAGCAATTGCGTGCGCAGGGGGCGGAGGTTGATGTGGTGCCGGTCTACCGGACTATTCTTCCATCCGTCGCGCTGGACCGCCTTATTGGTCAGCTCGGAGCCGGTGAGATCGATGTGATTTCCTTCACCAGTTCGTCGACGGTACGAAACTTCGTCGGCCTGTTTTCCTCGAAGGATGAGCTGTTGCGACTCATCGAAGAGACGACGATCGCCTGCATCGGTCCCATCACCGCGGCCACCGCCCGGGAAGCCGGCCTGACGGTTCATGTCATGGCGGCGGAGAACACGATTCCTGCGCTGGCGGAAGCCATCGTTCGGCATGTTGAGAGTCAGCGTGATCGCCGGCCCGCCTCGGCGAATCGATGATCATGGAAAGTTGATCGGCAAGATGTTCGTTACTTAACAGGGAGGATGCCGCATGGTTCCAGTCAAGTCATTCATGGTTCCGAAAGACAAGTTCATCACCGTGGAGCGCGATGTGGACGTGCGCACGGCGGGCCGCGTCATGCGGGATCGCAACATCGGCAGCTTGTTCGTCACTAACGGCAAGGACGTCATCGGCATCATTACGGACACGGATATGGTCCGGAGAGTCGTGGCGACCGGGGCCGATATGACCAAGACGACGGTTGAACAAATCATGTCGGCACCGCTCGTGACGATCGAAGAGCATAAGACGTTGTTAGACGCGAACGACCTGATGGCCCAAACGCATCTGCGCCATCTCGGCGTGACGAAGGACGGGCAACTGGTGGGGATGATATCAGTCCGTGATTTGGTGGTCTTCCTGACCAACTTGCCGAGGAAATAAGCGCATGGCCTTTCCGATGCAACGCATGCGCCGTATGCGGGAAACAGAGCCGCTCCGGCGAATGGTTCGAGAAACGACTCTGACCCCCAATGACTTCATCTATCCGGTGTTTGTCACTGAGGGGCAAGGTCGGCGTGAACCGATCAGCTCGATGCCGGGGCAGTTCCGCCTTTCCATCGATCTCCTGATCAAAGAGGCTCAGGAGGTCAAGTCGTTAGGGATTCCTGCCGTAATCCTTTTCGGTATTCCCGCTCGAAAGGACGAGCGAGGCAGCTCGGGATTCGACCCCGACGGAATCGTGCAGCGCGCCATTCGCGCCGTGAAGGAGCAGGTTCCTGAGTTGGTCGTGATTACCGATGTCTGCATCGACGAGTACACGAGCCACGGACATTGCGGCATCGTCAGAAACGGCACAATCGTCAATGACGAGACGCTGGATTGTCTGAGGGCTATGGCGAAAACCCATGCGCAGGCGGGTGCCGATATGGTGGCCCCGTCAGACATGATGGATGGCCGGGTGGCTGCCATTCGTGACGAGCTGGATCGGGCCGGATTCGTCGGCATTCCGATTATGGCCTATGCCGCGAAATTCGCGTCCTGCTTTTATGCGCCCTTTCGCGATGCCGCCAACTCCAGCCCGCAGTTCGGCGACCGGCAGTCGTATCAGATGGATCCGGCCAACAAGCGGGAGGCATTACGGGAAATCGATCTGGATGTCGAAGAGGGCGCGGATATCATCATGGTCAAGCCCGCCATGCCGTATCTGGATGTCATCAGTGCCGCGCGTGAGCGGACGCTCCTGCCTATTGCCGCCTATCAGGTGAGCGGCGAATACAGCATGATCAAAGCCGCTGCGCAGGCGGGATGGCTGGATGAGCGGCGAGCCATGCTGGAGTCGCTGCTGTCGATCAGACGCGCCGGCGCGGAGATCATTCTGACCTATTTTGCGAAAGAAGCGGCAGCCCTGCTTCAGTCACGGCACGCATGAAAATTTCGCGCGGTCTCACGCCATCCATCGCCAGGCCCTATTCGGTTGTGACCATCGGAAATTTCGATGGTCATCATCACGGCCACCGGGCGCTGTTGGATCGGGTGGTCTCGACGGCACGGCGCGAGTCCGGCACGGCGTTGGTGCTCACGTTCGATCCGCACCCGGTCAAAATTCTGGCTCCTCAGGTCAATTTGATGTTTCTCACGACGCCGGAAGAAAAACTGGCTCGCTTCGAGGCTGCCGGCATCGATGAAGCGGTGTTTCTGGAATTCACGACCGCGTTTGCCGCATTGAGCCCTACGCAGTTTGCAAAACAGGTACTGTGTGACGGCATCGGCACGCGGGAATTGTTCGTCGGTGAGCATTTTGCGTTCGGGAATGGGCGGGCCGGTCGTATTGCGGATCTGCTTGAGCTTGGCGCGCAGCTCGGGTTTCGTGTGCATCCCATGCCTCCCGTGACTCTCGATGGGGAGGTGGTGAGCTCGACGCGGATTCGCCAGATGATCCAAGCGGGTGATCTGCAGAAGGCGATTCGTTTTCTGGGTAGACCGTACAATATCGAAGGAACAGTGATTCCCGGCGCTCACCGCGGGACGGAGCTAGGATGGCCCACGGCCAACCTTCGCCTGCCGGAAGGACGGGTCATTCCGCCGGACGGTGTGTATGCAGCGAGAGTGCTCTGGAATGGGCGCGCCTTGGACTCGGTCGTCTACATCGGCACCAGGCCCACGTTTGGGGCTGGAGAACGATTACTCGAGGTGTCGATCCTGGATGAACGGTTGGAGCTCTATGGGCAATCGATCCGTGTGGAGCTGCTGGGATTTGTTCGAGAAGACCGCGTATTCGCGTCTGCAGAGGCGTTAACCAGGCAGATTGAGCTGGACGTGAACGCCGCCCGCACAAGGTTGCGAGAGGCGGCCTTGGATCCCGTTTCCCCTCTCCATTCCCAGTCATGAGCGATGGCAGGTTCTTCCTCAGCCCTGAAGCACCCCCTTCGTAACCGGGTAGCCCGGGCCCTCCGCACGCGCGCACTCCTTCAACCGGGCCAATCTGTGCTGGTGGCTGTGTCCGGTGGACCGGATTCCGTGGCCTTGCTTTCCGTCCTCCACGAACTCGCACCGGCGTGGAAATGGTCGCTGATAGTCGTCCATTGCAACTACGGGTTACGGGGGGCCGAGTCGGACGGGGATGCCGCGTTTGTCGCCGAGCTCTGCCGCCGGCTGAATCTTCCCTGTATCGTGAGGTCGCTCCCTATTCCTGCGCGTGGGCCTGGTCGTTCGAGCTCATTGCAGGCGCGTGCCCGTGAGCTGCGCTATCGGTTATTCTTCGACCTGACCACCGAACTCGGCGTCGATCGGGTGGCGCTTGGGCATACGGCGGATGATCAGGCTGAAACGGTGCTCTTGCGAATGTTGCGCGGGGCCGGCTTGCGCGGCTTGAGCGGCATACCCCATAGCCGCGGGCACCGCTTTGTGCGCCCGCTCCTGACCGTGACGCGGCGCGAAATCCTGTCCTATCTTGAAACCATGGGTGTGTCCTTTCGGACCGATTCCAGCAATGCGAGGTCGATCTATCTTCGTAATCGAGTCCGGCATGAATTGCTTCCGGTGATGCAGTCCCTGGCCCCGGCCACCGTCGACCTGCTCGCGCGACAGGCCGACATGGTGCGCGAAGACGACCGGCTCTTGGAGCGGCTGGCTGCGCGGCGCCTGGGCAGGGTCATAGTAAGTCGGGACTCACAGACCATCCTCCTTGATCGAAGCGCCTTGATCGAACAGCATGCAGCCCTGCAGCGCCGTATGCTGAGGCAGGCCATGCATGCGCTCTCACCATCGCTCGGTGGACCGCGTGGCGATGTCGTGCTCGCATTGTTAGCCTCTTTATCCACGAAGCGCTCAGGCGGTTCCTGGAGGGTGGGATCTCTGGTAGTGGCATGCGAACAGGGATTGGTACGCATTGCGCTGGATGAGGCTCCTGCCGGCGTGAGCACAGCAGCGGGTCCGCAACCTGCATCCAGTGTCACTCTTCAGACTGTCGCGCAGGCCGCGGTGCCATGCACCATGACATGGCCGCCAACCGGAGCCTTGATTCGCATCGCGGTGGCGACGCGTAAACGGGGGGCGGCATTACTGAAACAGCCTTCCTCGGCAGTCGCTATTTTTGATGCCGAGCGGCTGTTGTTGCCGTTGACGGTTCGATCGTGGCGCGAGGGGGATTATTTTTTTCCTATCGGGATGGCCGGTCGACGAAAGAAATTGCAAGATTACTTCACAGATGCAAAACTGGGTCGGTCTATGCGAGAACACATCCCATTGCTGTTGTTTCAAGAACAGATTGCCTGGATCGTGGGGCAACGGATCGATGCCCGATTCGCCGCCACCACTTCGACGACCCGATTTATCGTGGCTCGTGTGACGCATCCCGTGCGCCGGAAAGGAGTCGTGTAGGAATGGAACGCATTTTTGGTCGCCCCATTGTGACGCAGGAACAGATGCGAACTCGAATCCGTGAACTCGGCCGACAGATCGCGTCTGACTATGCCGGCAAAGAGCTGGTGCTGGTGGGGGTGCTCAAAGGCGCGTATGCCTTTTATGCCGACTTGGCCCGGGCCATTCGTATTCCGATGCGCGTAGAATTTATCGTGGTGACGAGTTATGGGGCCGACAAGAAAAGCTCCGGCAAGGTCAAGTTGATCTCCGACCTGACAGAACCGATTGCAGGGAAGGATGTCCTCCTGGTTGAAGACATTGTCGATTCGGGGCTCACGGTGCAGTACCTGATGAGGACCTTGTCGAGGCGAAAACCCCGATCCTTGAGGGTTTGCACGTTGCTGAGTAAGCCGGAGCGGCGGCAAGTCGAGGTGGATCTGGAATATGTCGGCTTTAAAATTCCCAATAAGTTTGTCGTGGGCTATGGACTCGATTACCGGCAGGAGTACCGCAATCTCCCGTATCTTGCGGCGCTCGACCAAGGTGAAGAAGGGGAGCAGGAGTCCGCCTGAAAGGTTGTTCCCCCCGCGGAACCTATGGTAACATTCTGCAGGCTTAGCTAATTTTCGGTCTGCCTAATATCCTCAAAGGAGAGGTGGATGAATTCACGCGTAAAGAATTTATTGTTCTGGGTCGTGGTCGGCCTGTTCATGATTTTGTTGTTCAATTTGTTTAGCGTGCCGACCCATGCGCCGGAAGATGAAGTGATATTCAGCGATTTCATGGCCAAACTCGATAAGGGCGAGGTCATGAAAGTCACCATCAAAGCCAATCACATCAGCGCCATTCTTAAAGACCAAAGCCGGATTCGCACGTATACCGCCGAATATCCGGAATTGGTAAAGCATTTACGTGAAAAAGATGTGCAGATTGAAGCGCGGCCACCTGACGAGAGCCCGTGGTACATCACCTTCCTGGTGACCTGGGGGCCCTTCATTCTGTTCCTGGGACTGTGGTTCTTCCTTATGCGCCAGATGCAGATCGGAGGCAACAAGGCCCTGTCATTCGGTAAAAGCCGTGCTCGGATGCTGACCGAAGAGCGCAAGAAGGTGACGTTCTCGGATGTCGCCGGTATCGAGGAAGCCAAGGAAGAAGTCCTTGAGATTATTGAATTCCTGAAGGATCCGCGAAAGTTCCAGAAACTCGGCGGGCGCATCCCGAAAGGCGTCCTGATCGTTGGCCCTCCGGGAACCGGAAAGACCCTCCTGGCCAAGGCCATTGCCGGTGAAGCGGGAGTGCCGTTCTTCAGCATCAGCGGGTCAGATTTCGTTGAAATGTTCGTGGGCGTCGGAGCGTCCCGGGTACGGGATCTCTTCGAACAGGGCAAGAAACACGCCCCTTGCATCATCTTCATCGATGAAATTGACGCAGTCGGTCGCTTGCGGGGTGCAGGCCTTGGCGGAGGGCACGACGAGCGTGAGCAGACTCTGAACCAATTGCTGGTCGAGATGGACGGGTTCGATACGACGGAAGGCGTCATTCTGATTGCCGCCACGAACCGCCCCGATGTGCTCGATCCGGCCTTGTTACGTCCGGGTCGTTTCGACCGCCAAGTGGTTGTGAACCGACCGGATTTGCGTGGCCGATCGGAAATTCTGAAGGTCCACACCAAGAAAGTTCCTCTGGCCACGGATGTGGAACTGGAGAAGATTGCCCGGGGTACGCCAGGATTCTCCGGTGCCGACCTCGAAAATCTGGTCAACGAAGCGGCGCTGTGGGCGGCTCGTCTGAATAAGAAAGAGGTCGAGCTGATCGATTTCGAGATGGCGAAGGATAAAGTGTTGATGGGTGCGGAGCGGAAGAGCATGGTGCTCACCGACGAAGAAAAACGTACCACCGCCTACCATGAAGCGGGCCATGCGCTCATGGCGAAGCTGTTGCCCGGAACAGATCCGGTGCATAAGGTCACAATTATTCCTCGCGGCCGGGCTCTCGGCGTGACCATGCAGCTTCCGACCGATGATCGCCACAACTATTCCAAGGACTTCCTCTATAACAACCTCGCCATTCTCATGGGCGGGCGTGTCGCCGAGGAGTTGGTGTTGCATGATGTGACGACCGGAGCGGGCAATGATTTGGAGCGCGCCACGGATCTCGCCCGAAAAATGGTGTGCGAATGGGGCATGAGTGAAAAGCTGGGTCCGCTGACATTTGGCCGGAAGGAAGAGGAAATTTTCCTCGGCCGGGAGCTTGGCTCCAAGCGTGATTTCAGTGAGCAGGTTGCCTTGGAAATCGACCATGAAGTCAGGCGCCTGGTGACGGAAAATTATGAACGTGCGAAGCGAATCCTCACTGATAATATGACCAGCCTGAAGGCGCTGGCTGAAGCGTTGCTCGAAAAAGAAGTGCTGGACGCGCTGGAGATCGATCAGATCCTCATTCAGGGATCCTCCTCACAGACGGTTCCTGCCTAATTGAATACTGCCTGCGTTGCAGGGGCGCCCGAGTCGGTGCTCCTGCAAAGCATGGTTCTCTTGTGAGTTCCAGGCCAGGGGTTGGGAAATTCCGCGACCCTCGTCGGTTGTTTCCTATCCCTTCTCTCGTCGACTCACATCATTCCATCGTGAGCCGTTCCTGATCCTAAGGACTTGCCTTGACCCTCGAACACCCAGCTTCACCCCGCCATGTGATCATGACAGCGGGACCGCATGAGATCGTGATCCAATCGAATCCGCTCGTCATGGGTGTTCTCAATGTCACGCCGGACTCGTTTTCGGATGGGGGAACATTTGTCACGGTTGAACAGGCGGTGGATCATGCCAGACAGATGCAGGCCGAAGGCGCCGATATCATCGACATTGGCGCCGAGTCCTCCCGGCCTGGGGCACACCCTATCGACGAGCGCGAGGAGCTACGCCGGTTGATTCCGGTCGTGGAAGCCGTGCGGGCGGCCGTCTCGCTTCCTATTTCAGTCGATACGACGAAGGCGGCCGTGGCTCGCTCCGCGATTCAGGCCGGTGTCGCGATCGTGAATGATATCAGCGCGTTACAGGGAGATTCCTCGATGGCCCAGCTGGTCGCTGAGACCGGGGTCGGCGTGGTGCTGATGCACATGCAAGGGACACCGCAGACCATGCAACAGTCCCCACGGTATGGAAATGTGGTGGAAGAAGTCATGGCGTTCCTGCAGCAGCGAGCTCAGGTCGCGATCGCCTGCGGGGTCCGGTCAAGTCAAATCGTCCTTGACCCGGGCTTCGGTTTTGGTAAGCTCCAAGAGCATAACCTTCGGATGCTGGCGGAGTTCGAGGCGTTTACGACGTTAGGGTACCCGGTGCTCGCCGGGGTCTCTCGAAAACAGTTTATCGGCAATGTGATCCGGCGGCCGGTACATGAACGGGAGTTCGGGAACGCCGGAGCCGTTGCGGTGGCCGTATTAAAAGGCGCCCACATTATTCGTGTGCATGACGTTCGAGCCATGAAAGATACGGCTATGGTCGTGTCAGCCATTTCCCGTCACGCGCGTTCTTCTGTAGAGGTATCCAATGCGTAGATTGTTCGGCACAGACGGCGTTCGCGGGGTCGCGAACCTTGAGCCTATGACCAGCGAAATCGCCATGCAACTCGGCCGTGCGGCCGCCCATATTTTCATGCGTCGGGCGGGCCGGCATCAGGTCGTGATCGGAAAAGACACGCGGCTTTCCGGCTATATGCTGGAGTCGGCGTTGACCTCCGGAATTTGTTCGATGGGAGTCGATGTGCTGCTCGTGGGCCCCTTGCCGACTCCGGCGATTGCGTTTCTCACGCGAAGTTTACGCGCGGATGCGGGCGTGGTGATTTCTGCCTCGCACAATCCGTATCAGGATAACGGGATCAAGTTTTTCTCCAACGAAGGCTTCAAATTGCCGGATGAGCTGGAAGCGCGCATTGAACAGCTGATCGTTTCCGATGAGATCAAACATCTTCGGCCGACCGCGGACGCGATTGGGAAGGCGTATCGGATCGGTGATGCCGAGGGGCGCTATATTGAATTTGTGAAGCGGTCGCTTCCCCGAGACCTCGATTTTCAAGGGATCAAGTTGGTGGTGGATTGCGCCAATGGCGCGGCCTACAAAGTGGCTCCCGCCGTGCTACGGGAATTGGGCGCCGATATTGAAGTCATCGCCAATACTCCCGACGGGATGAATATCAATGACCACTGCGGTGCCGTGCATCCGGAGCGACTGCAAGTGGCCGTGCGCCGGCATGGCGCGCACATCGGCATTGCGCTCGACGGCGATGCGGATCGCGCGATCTTCGTCTGTGAGCAGGGCGAAATTGTGGACGGGGACCATGTGATGGCGGCGCTGGGACTCGACTTGCATGGCCAGGGTCGGCTCGCCTCGCAGACGGTTGTGGGCACCGTGATGAGTAATTTCGGGTTGGAACTGGCCATGAAAAAGGCCGGCATTCAATTGATGCGAACGCCGGTGGGTGACCGGTATCTCATGGAGCGGATGCTGGCGGACGGGTATAACTTCGGCGGGGAACAATCCGGGCACTTTATTTTCCTGGATCATAACACCACGGGCGACGGCCTGATTTCCGCCTTGCAGATTCTGTCGCTCATGAAACGCACGGGGAAACCGCTGTCTGAGCTCGCCAAGGCCATGACCGCCGTTCCGCAGATTTTGCTGAACGTCCAAGTGAAACATAAGCCGGACTTAAATCAGATTCCGGATATTCAGCAGGCCATCAAGACTGCGGAGGCCACCTTGAATGGGAGCGGCCGTGTGCTGGTGCGGTATTCCGGCACCGAAGCGTTGTTGCGGATCATGGTCGAAGGCGAACGGGATTCGACCATTCGTGAGGTGGCCGATCACCTTGCGGATATTGTTCGCGCGCGCATCGGGTAGCTCCGGCTCCTTGCCCGAGGCGTCGGATGCTGCCGTTCCTGACGATCATCTTCATCCTCGGAATCGTCCTCGGCTCATACCTCCAATATTTCCCTCTCAGCATTGCGCTGTGCCTCATCGCGTCGACCCTGGCTGCGGTATTTGCAGAGCGGCGAAGGCGGCTCACCGCACGGGACAGCAGCCTGTTGTTGGCCTGTTTGTTCGGCGGCTGTTTGTATTGGAGTCTGTACGCCTGGTCGACGTCCCATGTTCCGCTGCCGGACCGGCCTGCGGCTCTTCCGTCGACCCTTGTCGGAACAATTGTGGAATCGGTTCGTCATGCTCCGGGCCGACTGACCGCGCTCGTGCGAGTGACGGCCAGCGATGATCCAGACCTCGCCACGCCGTTTTCCCTTCGTCTGACCTGGCGCGACCCCGACCGAGATCTTCAACGCGGCCTGAAGGTCCGCATGCGAACCCGCGTGCACGCCCCGTCGGGGACGCTGAATCCAAGAGGATTTGACTACGCCGCCTATCTGGATGCGCAGGGGGTGGATGCCGTGGGATCGGTATCGGGTGTCGGCGCCATTGAGGTGCTTGATGCAGACGGGGAGCTGCGGTCGTATCCGATCTCGTCGCGTATCGATACCTGGCGCGGCCAGGTGCGGACTGCAGCCGACACGTTGCCGCAGCCCGTTCGTGGCCTGTTCCTCAGCCTGACGATCGGGGAGCAGGGTTTCCTGGCGCCGGAGGTGCGCGAGTGGTTCATGACGACGGGGACGGTGCACATTCTCTCCATCTCCGGATCCCATCTCGGACTCATCGCACTGCTGTCCTTTGCGTTGGTCCGGAAAGCCTGTCTTCTGCTGCCTTCCATGCTTCTCTTAGGACTTTCGCGATGGGTGATCCCCAGCAGGCTGGCAGCCGTTCTCACGCTCGTGCCGGTGTTGGGATATACCTTGTTGGCGGGCGCGGAGACGGCGACGATTCGTTCGGCCATCATGATCATCATCGGTCTCTGGACCGTATGGCTGGGCACCCCGCAGTATCTTCTGCATGCCCTGGCGGCAGCGGCCGGCTTGACCCTGCTGGTGCACCCTGCGGCTCTCTATGATATTTCGTTTCAACTGTCCTATGTTTCCGTGTGGGTGCTGGCGCTGGCACTGCAACGGAAACAACGTGCCGACGAAGTGCCCTTGCCAGAGAAAAGCCTCTCCGGCCGTATCCGCTACTGGTTGCAGGAATCCGTGCGGCTGACGGCCTGGGTGACGCTGGCCACCTTGCCCTTGGTGGCCTGCTACTTCAATCAAGTGTCCTGGATGGGGCTGTTCGCCAATTTGCTCATGGTGCCCTTCGTGGGATTCATTCTCTTGCCGATCAGTCTGCTGTCTGCCGTCTGGGTCATTGGTTCGCACAGCAGTACGCTTCCCGGTGCCGGACTTATAGAGCTCCTCGCTCAAGCGGTGATGGTTCCGACGCAGTGGCTGGCTGGTCTGCCAGGGGCGGAATGGTTCGTGGCCGCACCGACGGTTCCCTTGATGGCGCTCTTCTACGTGCTAGGCTGGACGATGTTGACAGATCGGCCGTCTCATGCCTCTCCGTTGGTGAAACGCGCGATGGCGCTGGGAATGGCCGGTCTCCTCATCTGGTGGTTGTGGTCTCCGCGCCCGTTCAATCGGGAGGGACAGGTGCGAGTGACGTTTCTCGACGTGGGGCAGGGAGATAGTGCTGTGATTGAATTGTCCAAAGGGGAGGTCGTGCTCATCGATGGCGGTGCCACGTATGAGCGCTTCGACATGGGACGCAGCGTCGTCGCGCCCTTCCTCTGGAATCGCGGCATTCGCACCATCGACCATGTGATCGCGACGCACCCTCAACTGGATCATGTCGGCGGACTGGCCTGGATCCTGGCGCATGTCCAGGTCGGGCAGGTCTGGACCAATGGTGTCTCGCGGAGCGAGGAATTCTGGCGCAAGATCGAGCGGGCCTTGGCCCAACGTCATCTCACGGCGAAGGTTGCAGAGCAGGGACTCCGGATGGTGGAAGACGGGGATTGCGCGATGGCTGTGCTGAATCCGCCGCCGGGGCGTGACGTATCCTCAGCGGGGAAACAGCCATCGTTGAATAATTTGTCGGTCGTGACGGAGCTCACCTGTGGCGGCCGACGGATGTTATTCACAGGAGATATCGAGCGGGAAGGCTTGGCGCGCATGGCGCAATCCGGCCATCTTCGCCACATCGATCTGCTCAAAGTTCCCCATCATGGGGCGCTGAGTTCGCTGGATCGTGGATGGCTGAACATCGTGCAGCCTGATGTCGCCGTGGTCTCTGCCAGCCGTCGCAACCCCTATGGTCATCCAGCAAGTGAAGTTCTCGCCGCCTACCAGTCGCTTGAGACGCAGTTGTGGAGAACGGATCAGGACGGTGCCGTGTGGGCCGAGCTCGATGTGGCTCAACAGTCTCTGAGCATGCACAGCGCCAGAGACTGGCAGCTTCAACCGGCGTTGATCACAACTCCCCAGTGGGCGGTCGAGCAAGACAATCTTCATCGCCTGTGGCGCCGGTGGAATTGGAACTAGGTCACCATCCGTCTCTGCGCCTCGTAAATTCCCATCGTCCTCCCCGGGCAGAAATCCCCACCCGACCATGGCCGAATTTGCCGGGTGCCCCGTTTTTCACCAGCGCGGTTGTCATATTTGCCGACGGTGACACAAGGACTCGGCATAAGTCGGCAATTTTGCGCAGGGAGGCAGGAATGTCATCGAGGCATAGCACATGCACACATTTATCAACGTCTGCGTCGACAGAGTTCTGTGCATCTGCAGGGACAGATGGTTTCCTGCGGAGAACCGCGCAAGACTACTGTTCTGCACGAGAATGGACGGGAAAAAGGCTCTACGATGATGGCCAATCGATTGTTGTTTCTCGCTCCGACCCCGCCGTCCGATCACCAGGGCGGGGGGGGCCTTGCGCATATTGCACCTGTTGCGTTTCCTGGGGAGCCGGTTTCAGGTGGATCTCATTGCCCCTGCGACTGATGGATGGGAAGACGCGCAACGCTTCTTGCAGGGCGTGTGTGGAGAGACGAGGTTCGTCCCCCCTCAAGGACCGGGCTTGCTGGATCGAATCGGCCTGGTCAGTCCCTACGCGAAAGATCGCGCTCTGGCGTCAGTCGTGCGTGAGCGGTTGGCAAGCGGAGTCTATGGGGCGGTCCACGTCGAAAAGCTGGGGATGATGGCATCATTGCCGCCGCAAATGGCGATCCCGGTAGTGTTGGATATTTGGTCCTACGGTCTGCCAAGCCCGCTGGCGATATTCAAGAGCGCCGGTGGAACGACCGGTCGACCGAAGCCATTTGTGCGTCGGCTCAAGTTGGGGTTGTACGACCGGTGGTGCTGGCCCCTGACCTCGTGTGTCACGGTGGTCTCCGAGGAGGATCGGATGCGTTGTGAAGGGGCGCATCCCGGACAGCGTGTCCTGGTCGTTCCCAATGGTGTCGATTGTCAGGCGATTCGCGCGAAATCCGATCATGCCATGAGCTCACCCGTATTGCTCTTCACGGGCGACATGGGGGCGGAGCCGAATGTGGAGGCCGCCACGATTCTGGCCACGGAAGTGTTTCCTGCGATTCGGCGGGAATTTCCCAAGGCGGAACTCCGGTTGGTGGGGCGAAACCCGGATCCGCGGGTGGCTCGATTAGCGGGTCAGGGCATCATGGTCACCGGGGCCGTCCCCGACATGCAGGTCCATCTGCGTGCGGCAACGATCTATATCGCGCCACATTTCACCGGCTCTGCCGGCCGCACGAAATTGCTGGAAGCGATGGCTGCGGGCTTGCCGATTATCACCACCTCGCTCGGGATTGAGGGGATGAAAGTGCAACCGGGCCGTGATGTGCTCGTCGCCGATCAACCGGTCGATATGATTGAATCGATTCAAACGTTGCTGGCGAGTCAGCCCGATCGGGAGCGTTTTTCGCAAGCGGCACGCCACATGGCGGAGGTCTGGTACGATTGGAGCCGGTGTCTCTGGCCGCTGGAGCCGCTCTACCAGAATCTTCTCGCACCGAAGGCCGTGGCCTGTTGAGGTGCGATCGTGATGAAGCGTCCCTTCATCCACGCCGTCATCGTGCCCAGCGCGCGCGCAGGTTCGGCCTCGCCTCAGGTATCTGTTGTGTTCTGACCGCCTTCCACGTAGAATTTTCCTCCGGTGCCCGTCGTAGATCGTATGACGATTGAGTAAGCCAAACCACTGACACAATGACGTCAATCCCGCATTCCAAGCCCTCGCTAGGTCCGGAAGAACTGCGAGCCGTGACCGAAGTCCTTCGGTCGGGACAAATCACCGCCGGGCCGATGGTGGCGCAATTCGAGCGAGGCGTGGCCGCTTACATAGGGTTACATGGCGGCGTGGCGGTGAGTTCCGGGACAGTCGCCTTGGAATTGGCCCTGCGCGCGCTGGGGGTCGGACATGGCGACAACGTCATTCTTCCCAGTTACGTCTGCTCGGCTCTCTGGTTGGCGGTGCAACGTGTCGGTGCCCAGGCCAGACTGGTCGATATCAACCCCACCACCTACAATCTTGATCCGCAAAAAGTACGCAAAGCCCGCACGAGCCGCACGCGAGCCGTCATCGTGCCGCACATGTTCGGATTGCCGGCTGATTTGACCAGTCTGCAGGCATTGGATATTCCGTTAATCGAAGATTGCGCACAAACCCTGGGCGCTATGGAGCAGGGCCGCGCAGTCGGCAGCGTCGGGACCCTTACTGTCTGTTCCTTCTATGCGACGAAGTTGCTCTGTACCGGTGAAGGCGGCATGGTGTTGTCGAGCGACGAGGCCTTGCTCGAGCGGGTCCGCGCGCTTCGCGAATATGATAAGGCTCCGTCCCTGAATTCGGCGGCGGGCAATTGCAAACTGACGGATCTGCAAGCGGCGATCGGTGTTGCGCAGTTGAATCAGCTGGGAGAGTTTCTCGAAAAGAGATCGGCCTTGGCCGCCTTGTATCGTGACGTGTTGCCGGCGGAAATGTTCACGGTGCCCGCGGTGCCCGCCGGCCGGACGCATGTGTATTACCGCTTCGTGGTGCGACTGATGAAGGGACTACAGTCTGCCGACGAATTCACGGACTATCTCTCGCGCCTCGCCCATCGTGGTCTGCAGTGCCGCAAGCCGGTGTTTCGTCCCCTGCATCGCTATCTCGACTTGCCGGACTTTCCCGCCAGTGATGACGCTGATGCGTCGGCCATTTCGCTGCCGATTCATCCATCACTGACGGAAGAGGCGATCCGGCAGGCTGCGCACATCTTGCAGGAAGAGCTTCACTGACGCAGGCGTCCCTCCCGAGCCCTGCTCCCCTTGACCCTCGCCGGATTGATCGGCATGATATGCGCGAATGTCGAACGTGATCGGACGGCGGTCACAGTCTTCCCCAGCTGAAACCCGGAGACGACTGGTATGGTGCCCACGGTCGAGTGGAAAGATGGGGCTGTGCGGCTCCTGGATCAAAGTCGACTTCCGTCGCATGTCGAGTTTTTAGATTGCCGCGATTATCGTGCCGTCGCGCAGGCGATTCGAGAGTTGAAAGTGCGCGGCGCTCCGGCGATCGGTGTGACGGCTGCGATGGGCGTGGCTCTCGGTGCACAGAGTGTGGACGTCGACGACTATCCCGCGTTCGTGAAACAGGTCGAAGCGATCTGCGATCACCTGGCTGCCTCGCGGCCGACGGCGGTGAATTTGTTTTGGGCCATCGCGCGCATGAAGAACAGGCTGGCGTCCCTCAACGACAGGCCGATCGCGGAAATCAAGCGTGAGTTGATCCGGGAATCGCAAGTCATTCTCGACGAAGACATCGCACTCTGCAAGGCCATGGGGCGGCATGGTGCGAGCGTGATCCACAGCGGTCAGACGATCTTGACCCACTGCAATGCCGGGGCCTTAGCAACGGCCGGATACGGAACCGCCCTTGGTGTCATCAGGGCTGCGTGGGAACAGGGCAAGCAGATTCGCGTCATTGCCGACGAAACCAGGCCGGTGCTGCAGGGCGCGCGGTTGACTGCCTGGGAACTCATGCAGGATAAGATTCCCGTCACGCTGATTACCGACAATATGGCCGGCAGCCTCATGCGTCAGGACAAGATTCACGTCTGCGTCGTGGGCGCGGATCGGATCGCAGCTAATGGCGATGTGGCCAACAAGATCGGCACCTATTCGGTTGCGGTCCTGGCCCGGGCGCATGGGATTCCGTTTTACGTTGCCGCACCGTATAGCACGATTGATCTGGCCACCAAGACCGGCGCCGCTATTCCTATCGAAGAGCGGAATCCGCTCGAAGTGACGTCCGTCCACGGAAGCCATCCCGTCGCCCCGACCGGGGTGACTGTCTACAATCCGGCGTTCGATGTGACTCCGGCCGACCTGATCACCGGCATCATCACCGAGCGAGGCATCTTCAAACCAGGAGAGCTTGCCGGCGCGTTCGGGACGGAGCAGGCTGCGAACAAGACCGGTGGCAACTCCTGACATCCGGTTCTTGGACAGGGGAGAAATCTCGTCTGCGATGTAGTTGCCGGGGAATCTCAGAGTCCTTTATCTTGCCAGCACTTCTGCCGCTTCTTTATAATGCCGCGAGAGTAATCCATTGCGATATTTTTAGCTGAAGGAGCTGACGATCCATGAGTGAACGAACCCTTGCCATCATCAAGCCGGACGCCGTGAAAAAGGATGCCATCGGCGACATTATTAATCGATATGAAAAGGCGGGGTTGAAGCCGGTTGCCATGCGTCTGATGCACCTATCCAAAGCCACGGCACAAGGGTTTTATGCCGTCCATAAGGCCCGCCCATTCTTTGACAGCCTCTGCACGTTCATGTCGTCCGGGCCCTGCGTCGTGCTGGTCCTGCAAGGCGACAATGCGGTGAAAAAGAATCGCGAGCTGATGGGCGCCACCGATCCTGCGAAGGCGGAGCAAGGAACGATCCGTGCGGCCCATGGGGCGAATATCGAATTCAACGCGGTACACGGATCCGATGCGCCGGAGACGGCGAAGTTCGAGATCGGATATTTCTTCCCTGAGATGGAGTTGGTCGGGTAGGCGCACATTGAGCGCAGACTTTTCCTACGTCTTGCAGGCTCGACGGCCCTGTTCCGGCCGTCGGGCATCCCTTCCGTTGGTGATGCTGCTGATGGCACTCGGCGCCGGTTGCGCCGCGCCGCCCGCCGTGCCGGTGGCTCAGCCCATCGAAAATCCGGTGATCGAAGCCGAGACCAGACTCTGGTATCAAGCCTCGAGTGCTTTTTCTGACGGCCGCTATTCCGCTGCGATTCATCTCTATGAACGGTATCTGGCGACCTATCCTAAGTCCCGGCGCGCGAATGAAGCCCATTGGGAATTGGCGCAGTCGTATGAACAGATGGGGGAGGCCACGGGAGCGCTGAAAGAGTACCGGATCTTGGCCGGGCCGGAAGGTGCCCCGATTTCGATGCAGAGTACCTATGCTGAGCGAGCGCTGCATCGGATCGAAGCCTTGAAGAATCAGTCGAGCGTCCCTGGTGCCAAGTCCGGTCATACCGCGCTCTACGTATCCTTCAACAATCTGCCTCCCATGGCGCAAGTGGAAACCTGGGTCCGGCAACTGAGCGCACAGGGCGTCAGCGCCATTCTGATGGATGCCAGTCTGGAGTCGTCGTTCACCAGACCGCCTGTGCCGACCGGTCCTCCTCCCACCAGCCCCTTGCCCAAGTTGCCTGCCGGCGCACTGTTCTCGACATCCCAGGGGCCGGTCATGACGGATTGGTTCAGCGTCATGGTTCCGCAAGCGCATGAGTTGGGCATGTCCGTGTTTGCCGTGCTCGATTTGTTTCGCGCGCCGCTGTCCGACCACCGCCAGGAATCTCGGGTGATGCTGTATGATCCGACCAGGCGGAAGGTGCATCCCTGGACGCAGTTCGATCTGCTTGCTCCTCCGGTCCAGCAGGAATTGGCGCAGTTGTTGGCCGATCTGGTGCGAAGTGGCGTCGATGGCATGGTCTTTCGCACGAGGGCGGAGAACAGTTTCGCCTATGAAGTGAGCGATGGCGTCTTGCGCCAGTTCGAAGCACAGGTGCGCCAGCCCTCCTCTGAAGTGGCTCAGGCGCTCCGTGAACGCATGACCGTGCGCCAGGATGCCAGTGCCCTGGCGTCGGACAAGACCTTGTGGCGGTGGGTCGGGTGGAAGGCGCGCCAGGAGCTCGATGTGCTCGCACGTCTGAAGAAATATGTGCAGAAAGCCGTACCGCGTGTGCGCATGGTGCTGGAGATCCACCCCGAGGCCCTGTCGAATCCGACCTCTGCACTGGTCAACTATGGAGAAGACGCCGCCGAGGCCCGGCGGCGGGGGTTTGATCTATTGTTAGGAGGAGCGTCCCGCGAAGCGTCGGATGTGCGGGCCTTCAGTGGGTCGTTCAAGGGCTGGAGTCGAGATGTGATTCAATCCGAGAAGGGGGAGCCGCAAACACTTCCGCAAGGATGGGTCTTGCTGCGAACTCCGAGCGAGCACGGTGGCGGCATGTTTATGGGGTTGGCTCAGCAGGCGGATGAATTACGGACGCCGGACATCCGCCATCTGGTGTTTGTGCCGGACGCGCCGCCAGCGATTCCTTGACAAAGAATTTCTCAGCTCTTACGATCGCGCCACGTCTGTCCGGAGCGCGTTTTATTCACGTAGGCGGCGAAGAAGCCGGCCACCAAGAGGAGTCCCATGATACCGTCCAATCTCCGTTACCACCAGGAACACGAATGGGTTCGGGCCGAAGGGCAACAGGCGACTGTCGGGATCAGCCATTTTGCACAGGATGCGTTGGGAGATATCGTATTTATCGATCTCCCGAAGGTCGGTGCCAAGGTGACTGCGGGGCAGCAGATCGGCGAAGTCGAGTCCACCAAGACGACGTCCACGATCTATACGCCTGTCAGCGGGACCATCACCAAGATTAATGCAGATCTGAAAGATCATCCAGAAGCCGTGAATTCGGATCCCTATGGCAAGGGGTGGATGGCGGTGATCGATCTTACGACGCCGGCTGAAGTGGACAAGCTCATGACGGCTGCTCAGTACGAAGAATTTGTGAGCAAGCAGAAGCACTAATTCCTGACATCCTTGCACCATTGAATCGGCGATGCATGATGATGTGTAGCCTGTGATTCAATCGGCACTGGTGTACTGAGTCATTCGTATGGCGAAACATCTCGCAATTCTCGGCGCAGGTCCCGGAGGCTATGTGGCAGCGATTCGTGCCGCTCAGCTAGGCGCGCGCGTCACCGTCGTCGAGAACCAGGCGTTGGGTGGCGTGTGCCTCAACTGGGGCTGCATTCCGAGCAAGGCCCTGTTGTCGGTTGTTGAACTGGGTGACAAGGCCAAGAAGGCGAAGGACTTCGGCCTTCTCCTCAACGGCCCGGTCGCGTATGACCCCGCCATCATGGTGGCGAGGAAGAACAAAGTGGTCTCCACGCTGGTCAAGGGCATTGCCACCCTGTTTAAGACCTGGAACATCGAGCATCTTGAGGGGACAGGTGAGTTGGTGGATGCCCGGACCATTCGAGTGACCAAACCGGATGGGTCCATCATGCAGGTGGCGGCTGACGGCATCATCATCGCCACCGGCTCATCCTGGCCGAACTTGCCGCTTTTCCCGATTGACGGAAATCAAATTATTACCAGCAAACAGGCCCTCGACCTCGCGCGAATCCCTGCCAGCCTTCTGATCGTCGGCGGTGGCGTGGAAGGCTGCGAATTTGCCTCTCTGTATAGCGGGTTGGGGACCCAGGTGACGTTGGTCGAACTGGTCCCGCGCATCCTGCCGCTGGAGGATGAAGAGATCAGCCAGACGATGGAGCGGGAGTTGAAAAAACGGGGAGTGGACATTCGGACCGGCGTCACCGTCGATCAGATCGTTCGTCAGCCAGACCTGGTGACGGCCCATCTTCGCGACGGACTCTCGCTGAACGTGGAGCAGGTGCTGGTGTCGGTGGGGCGAGGGTTCAATTCGCGCGGCATCGGGTTGGAAAAAATCGGAGTGCAGGTCGGCTCTCGCGGTGAAATCCTCGTCAATGATCGCATGGAGACAAACATCCCCGGCGTCTATGCGATCGGCGATGTCGTCGGCAAAGCGATGTTGGCCCATGTCGCCTCGCAACAAGGCAAGGTGGCCGTCGAGAATTTCATGGGCCATCCGCGCGCGATTGATTATGACGTCATCCCGACGGGCATCTTTACGTTACCTGAAATTGGGCGCGTGGGACTGACGGAGCAGCAGGCCCGCGACCGTTGTGCCGGAGCCGGGAAAGATCCCCAGCAGGGGGTGAAAGTCGGACGGTTCCGCTATGGCGGAGTGGGGAAGGCTCAGGCGACGGGGGATATTCAAGGATTGGTGAAGGTGGTGGTGGATGCGGCGAGTGACCGGATTCTCGGCGTCCACATTCTTGGCGCCCACGCCACCGATTTGATTCATGAAGCAGCGCTGGCAATGCATCTTGGCGCGACCGTTTCGCGCACGGCTGAGATGATTCATGCGCATCCGACCCTGGCGGAGGGCCTGATGGAAGCCATGGAAGATGTGCATGGTCATGCGATCCATCTCGCGAGGAAGCCGGCGACGACATGATGCAATCCTTGCTCATTAAATCGGCGATGCTCGCCGTGACGCTCGGGTCGCTGATTTGGATTGCCTCGGTCACCCCTGTGACGAAGGTAATGCCGGGTCAACCGCAACTGCTTACAAAACATCCTGTTGCCACGGTGTCATCTCCGCCACCCGTGGAAGCCTCTACGACGAGGCCGGCCCTGGCGAATGCCAATCCGGCGGGTACGCTATCGCGTCGGCCGGTAGCCATGCCGATTGAAGAATCTGCCCTTGCCGCTGCACAGGTATCGGAGAAGACGTCGACTGACTTGCCGCCTGCACGTGTGACGGTAGCTCGACCGGTCGATCTGAATCACGCGACCCTGTCAGATCTGGAAGCGTTACCAGGCATCGGCCCGAAGTTGGCGCAACGAGTGATCGAGCATCGCGATGAGAATGGCCCCTTCCGTTCCGTTGACGACTTGCGGCAGGTGAAGGGCATCGGTCGAAAGAAGTTCGACCGTCTGCGCCCGCACGTCCTTGTCACCAATACCAAATCATTAGCACGACACAAAGGAACCCTGTGACACCGGTCGCTCAACAGCTTGATCTTATCCTTCGAGGGATTGTTGAGGTTATTCAGCAAAGCGAGCTTGAATCAAAGCTAACTCGCTCGATCAAGGAAAACCGCCCCCTTCGAGTCAAGGCCGGGTTCGATCCCACTGCGCCGGATCTTCACCTTGGCCATACGGTGTTGATTCATAAGCTCAAGCATTTCCAAGACCTCGGGCATCAGGTGATCTTTCTCATCGGCGACTTTACCGGGATGATCGGCGATCCGACGGGGCGATCAGAAACCCGTGTCGCGCTGTCGAAGGAAAAGGTGCTTGAGAACGCCAAGACCTATGAGCGACAGATTTTTAAAATCCTCGATCCCGAAAAAACGCAGGTGGAATTCAATAGCCGTTGGATGAGCACGATGACTGCCGATGGCTTGATCGAGCTCAGTGCCCATTACACCGTGGCCCGCATGCTGGAGCGGGAAGATTTTCACAAGCGCTACACGGAGGGCACGCCGATCAGCATCCATGAGTTCATGTATCCCTTGATCCAGGGGTACGATTCCGTGGCGCTGAAAGCGGATATTGAACTCGGTGGGACGGATCAAAAGTTCAACCTCTTGATGGGACGAGATCTGCAGCGGGATTACGGACAGGAAGCGCAGGCGGTCATCACCATGCCGCTGCTGGAGGGGACTGACGGCGTCCGCAAGATGAGTAAAAGCTTCGGGAACTATATCGCGCTGGAAGATCAGCCCGCTGAGATGTTCGGTAAGCTGATGTCGATCAGCGATACGCTCATGTATCGGTACTACGAATTGCTCACCACCGAGGATTTGGCCCTGCTCAAAGTCGGTCACCCTATGGAAGCGAAGCGGTCGTTGGCGCAGTTGATCGTCTCTCGCTATCACGGGGCTGAAGCAGGCAAGCAGGCGCGGGAGGCCTTCCAACACAAATTTTCTGAGCGCGAGTTCCCGGAAGAACCGGATGTGCGGCTGAAATTAGCAGATCAAGACCTGAAAGCCGGGGAGTCGATCGGGCTGGTCGAGCTAGTGGCGAAGACCGGTTTGGTTCCAAGCAAGAGCGAGGCGCGGCGACTCATTGTGCAGGGCGGTGTGGAATTCGATCAGAAGAAACAGGCCGATGTGAATGCTGTTCTGAAGCTGGCGGCGGGCCGGCAGTATCAGATGAAAGTTGGGCGCCGCAAATTTGTGCTGATTGAACGAGTCTAACCCTGCCTCTCTCGTCGATGCGGTGGCATTGTCTGGAAAGACCAATGGGATGTGGGGGCGGATCTGAAGTCCCCGGCGACGGTTGGTCTCTTCTCGGATTTGCTTGAGGCGCCGCAGGCTCTCTTCTCGTTTCCACCTTCCAGGCTTTCCAGCGAGGCGCTTCAATGCCTGCCGGTACCTCGACATCATCCCAAATTGAGCGGTTGTACCATCGATATCGGCGTGGGACGGTTGACACGCTCCATCCGCTGGTGCTGGCTCACTATCCCGCCCTCTATCAGACGCATCAGGACGAATACCAGAAAATGATGGAGCTCAGTGCCAAGATGACGGTTGTGGCGCATGCCTGTGCGGAAATCAGCGGGTATGCGTATGATGAACGGCGTCAAATGATCGCGCATCTATTCGGCGGATGCTGTTTTCTAGCGGATAGCTTTATTGACGATTTCGGGATGGCGGCGGCCGAAGAATATCTCGGTCGGCTTGAGCGGCTGTTGACGGATGGATGGTTTGACGCCAGAACTGCTCGCGAAGAGCTCTTTTACGTCATTATCGCCCGGCTGTTCGCCGAGCGGAATGTGCTGAATCCGGACCTTCGGCAGGCGATCTTGTTGTTGCTGCGGGCCCAGCAACGCGATGTCCGCTTGCGAGGGGAACTTCGGTCGTTCCGCCGCACCTCCCGCAAGCAGCAATTGGGCCTCTTGCGGGAAATTGCCCGGAATCGAAGCGGCCACGCAATCCTCGTACTCACGGGATTTCTTGTCCCGAGAATTCCTTCCGTTGTTCTGCGCTATATTTTCTTAGCTGGTTCCATTATCATGCATATCGACGATCACGGGGATCATTATTCGGACCTCCACTATCGGCGAGTAACCTACATGAATCAGGTATCCTGCCCAGCCAAGACTCTCGGGCGCATCGTTCGGTCGGGAATCCGGAAATTGCTTACGGGACTCCCCGAAGGGAACGGCCGGAATATTCTGGTGGAGTTTCTGACGAAATACTATGTCACACGGCTCAAGAAGCATCGCGCGGTGAAAGCCCAACGCGCGATGGCGTGGGCCGTGTACGAATAGCGGGTCTCATGACGTCCATGACAGGGTGGGGAGACGCGTTGGCCATTGCCATCCAGCGCTCCCGTGTGCAGGGTCGATTGAATGGGGACCAGCCCCTTATCAGGATCGATGCCCAGCGTGAGGCCGCGCAGGCTCCTTTCCAATTCGATCCGGTTCACGGCCGCCTTCATCGAAGGGACTGTCATGCCATTCCGTCCGATGCGCGATCGGCGCTCTTTGGGCGATGGACGATGGATGCGGATGACGTCGCGCTGGCGTGCCCGTCCTGTCGTCCCGTGCCGCAGGGCACGAGACCCGAGGGTGAAAGGATCGAGAGTGTGGAATTCCTCTACGGGGTGGCTTCAATTCTGGGTCAGTTTGGAACGCTGTTGCGCGAGCGCGGGAAGGAGTTCCGAAACTCCGATGAGGGGCGTCAACTTGAGCAGCAGGTGGAAAGCTTCTATGCGCAGCTTGATGTCCAACAACGGCATGTGGTCGATCTGGTTCTGACCTCACTGGAACAACTAGTGAAGGCTGTTCAGGAGTGCGATCGGAATTTGCAAACGGCCAACAAACCCGGAAACGGTCCGCAGGCCAACATGAACGGGAGGGGGACGCGCCCTGGGGAACAGACCGCCAAGCCTAAAGCGTCCCGTCCCCGTCGCAGCTCCCGTCATGCAAAGACGGGAGGGCCAGTGACTGGAAGACGGCAAGCTCGAAAGCGTTCGTGATCAGGCATGTTTGTCATGAAAGGGTAGGACCATGGCCGCCTCGATGATTCTGAGGATTAAGCTCGGCCCCTTTGTCTCCTTTGAGGTGGAGGGCGAAAACTGTGAGGAAATTTGCCAGTCACTGAAGGGGTTCGAAAAATTGAACGAGCGGGTTGACGGCATGTGCAGCGATCTCGTGGAGCGGCTGTATCCGGAAGGGTTGGCGGCCGAGTCCAAGGCCGAACAGGAGGAGACGTCATGAACCTGCGCGCACGAATCGGAATGGAGAGCAATCCGGAGCTGCATTTGCAAGCCACCACGGGGCCTGTGGCATTCAAGACCAAAGCGAGGGGGGCGCTGACGGGGAAGGTCAGTGCCATCGTCCTTCGGGTCAGCGAGATCCCCATTCATGTGGCAGTGCCGTTTTCCCGCCGACGTGGCGGCCTTCATCAGATGGCCGCCATCGGAAGTTTCGGCATCAAGGTGGCGCCGTTTTCGGTATCGGTGGAAGGGGCGGAGTTTCAACTGGTCGGCGTGCTCGGCCAAAAAGACGGGATCAAGACCACGGTTGAGGGACGCGTCTGTTGCCAGTCCAAGTTGAAGGTCGAGGGGAAGCTGTACGGGAAAATCGCCGGCGCGTCCTTGGAATTGCCTGAGGAGGAATTCGAAGAAGGCGTGGATGCGATGTAAGCCATCGGCGTCCACATAGCGGAGGGGTTATGCATTCCTCGAGTTATGGAAGGCGCCACTACTGCGGGAATACCAAGGTGGTGAGCCATCTGATCTGCCAGCACCGGATCGAAGTCGAACTCTGGCCCGCCAAGGCTGAAGTGTATTTTCGCGATGAGCAGGACGTGGATCCGGTGAATACCTGCATCCGATTTGAAGCGGCGGTGTTCAATGGATCCACGAGTCGCGTGGAATGGACGGTGGAAAGGGTTGGGGCAGGGCCGACGGCCGGCTCGATCGATTCCACGGGTCTGTATGTGGCTCCACAGAAAGGCCTGCTCCCCTACAGTGTGACCGACATGGTGGTGGCCACGTCGGTGGAAGACCCCTTGCGGAAGGCCGTCGCGTTCGTGACGGTAATCGGTCATGGGCCGACACCTCCTCCGCCCGCTCACATCGAAATTGCTCCCAAGCAAAGTTATCTCTATTATCCCGATGGCCAGGATAACGCCTACATGGATCTCAGCAATACCATGCAGATGTTCCGGGCGTTCCCTCGCCACAGCGATTCGTCGGCGGTGGAGTGGCTCGTCGATGGAGTTGTGCAGGCGGGAGCCGGGACCGATCCATGGTTTCTCTATCGCCTGACCGGGACTGGATCGGTCAAGACGACGACCGTGACGGCCCGTTTGAAGAATCATCCGCTCGTGGAGGATGCGGCCAAGGTGATTCAATTGAATTATTCCTGGCCGGGTCTGGTGTAATGCCTGCATCCATTGTGAGGGAAGCTGTCTAGGGAGGGGCGATCATGGGTGACATTAAGATCAAAGAAGCCAAAAACATTGAAAAGCTGAGAATTGGGGAAGTCAGCCATATCGATCCGATCGTGGTGAAGGAGGTCCAGGCGATTGCGCCGGCCGCGATCCACATTAAGGAACTAAATCATATCGATCCGCTGTCGATCGAATCGCTTCGGGTGAGCGAGGTGCGGAATCTCGACCCGATTCGCGTCGAGAAATTTAATGTCACGAATCTGCCGACCGTGAATCTCTCGATTCGTCAGCTGCCGGCTGCCGACCTCAACATCCGCCGGTTGCCTCCGGTCTCGATCGGTTTTCATCAAGATCTGTGTCTGCCCTCGACGTACACCGTGCGGGCCAAGGTCTTGGGGTTTGAAGTGTTCCGCGTGCACCTGGATGGTCATACGGCGGTCAAACCGGTGGCACAATTCCGCCGGGAGCAGGCGAGAGTGCCCTCTCAGAGTTTTCCCGACGTGGCGGTGGCCGGCAATCCGGGGATTCCCAGTACGCTCAAGCAGGTCTCCGCCCATGTCCGCTTAACGTGTACCCAGCCGTCGAGCTCGCGACCGGTTCACCGGCACCCCGCTCATGGATCTGGACCCAAGTCGGGGCTTCATGCCGGGAGTCCTGCTCAGCGGTTTTCCATGACGGGTTCTCAATCCGGGAGCCGTGACGAAGGCAGTTCCGTGGGCAGTGGGGAGGTGTAGCGATGGGATACCCAGGGAATCCCGTTCACCGCTCACAGGCGCATGGGAGATCCGCTCTTGCGATGAGCACGACGATCGGTGAGATCGTCCGGTTGGGGGCCGCGGTGGCTCAGCTTGGCATTGTGGTTGGCTCTCATGTGATGCGGCGTGGCCGGCGGGAGGACGACTGCCATGGTGGACGGGGTCGGCCCGGTTGCGGTGGCTGTGCTTGTTGTTCGGTCTGTGTGCATCAGTGCGTGGAGTGCCGTCCTCGTGTCTATCCAAGGGGGTGTTGCCAGTGACCCGCAAAACACGAACCGGTAAGACGACAAGGACCGCGGGGAGCGCTCGCGTTAAGCAGGCTCGGGGGACATCGCCCGAGAGGTCGGAGCGGGCCGCTGAAGAAAGGGCCCAGAGGCCCTCAGCAACGACCGCTCCAGGCACGGCGGAGGAGCACCGTCCGCTCCTTCAATCGGAGCAGCTCGGAGCGACTCTCGCCAAGGGGCTCGATTTGGCCGAGGCCAGTCTGAGTCTCGGGTTGACACTGATGACGCGGTTAGGCTCAATCGTGCAAGAGTCTGTCTTGGATAAGGTGGGGGAACACGTTCCGGGACCACCCTCGTCTGTACAGGCTGGCGGAGGGCCGGACAAGCACACTTCCGCGCCGGCCCCTTCTCCCTCTCCAGCCGCCGCAACTGGGGATTCGCCGGGTGGCGATATCGCTTATTGCATCACGAATCGACTGCCGCTCTTTCCTGGACAACCGGTGTCCGTATCCTTTTCTATCAACAACGACTCGGAAGAGGTGGCGAAACGGGTCAAATTTCGGGTGGAGGGTTTTGTCGGCCAGATCAGTGCCGTGACCTTTTCTGGAGAAAGCTTCAGTGTGAAACCCGGCTCAGGCGCGATTGCACCGATGGACTTTGAAAAATTTATGATCAAGGGCGCATTACCATCCGATATTCCCTCCGATGTCTACCTTGGAAAGGTGGTGGTAATGGCTGATCACAACTTGGAAATTCCTATCCGGTTGGTGGTGGGCCCCCCCACGCCGTAATCTGCCGAGAGTAGGAGAAAGGGCCCGAGTCATTGAGTGGGAACAAGTTGTATGACGTGATCGTAGTCGGTGCCGGTCCGGGAGGGAGCAGCGCGGCGACGTTTGCGGCTAAACAAGGGTTGTCTACTTTGCTGGTCGATCGGGCTGATTTTCCCCGTGACAAAGTCTGCGGCGACGGGTTGACGCCGCAAGCCATCTATTGGCTGGATCGCCTGGGATGTGTTGACGAGGTTTTAACCCTCACCAAATCGTGTATCAAGACGTGCGACCTTTTCATCAATGGTGAGTTGGTGCTTTCCGGAGGATTCCCGCCGAATACATCCTATCCTGATTTTTGTATCCTGCTCGACCGTCGGCGCTTCGATCATGTGCTCGTCATGAATGCGGTGGCGTCAGGGGCCGAGTTTCTGCCTCATTGCGCGGTCCGATCCATTCGGCAGAATCGGGATCACATCGATGCGGTGGCCGATGTCGGCAGGCAGGCGACGGTCTTAAAAGCCCGCGTGGTCATCGGTGCCGACGGCGTGAGTTCCGTGATATCGCGTTCCATTGGAAATGCATTGAACGATGGCGCGACGGCGATCTCCCTCAGGACGTACTATCGGAATGTCAGGATGGACGGCGCCCAAATCAAAGTGTATTTCGATACCGGGTTCTTTCCGGGGTATGGGTGGGTCTTTGTGGATGATGAGGGATTTGCCAATATCGGATTAGGATATGCCTTCGACAAGCCTTTCCCCATGCAATCCCAGCTCAAACGGACCTTTGATGTGTTCCTGCAGAACGAATTAGCGGACTTGCTTGCCGGGGCGGACCGTTGCGGACCAGTGGCGGGCGGAGTGGTGTCCTTCTATCGCCCCAGGGCGATCGTGGATGACCGGGTCATGCTGGTGGGCGATGCCGCGAACCAGGCCGATCCGTTAAATGGAGGGGGCATTCACAAGGCCATGGAGAGTGCGTATCTGGCCGCGCAAGCCGCCGGGCGGGCGGTGGCATCCGGCGATTATTCAGCTCAGGCCCTCCGGTGGTATCAGGAGCGCTGGGAAGAACAATACGAACTGGATTGGCGGACAGCCGAGCTGTTTTTATCGATTGCGAAAAATCCCGATCTAAGGGATGTGTGTCTGTTTGTGTTGGCCGGCATCGCGCGGCTGACGACCTCGGACCGGCAGTTCCAAGAATTTTGTAGTGGGGTATTCAGCGGAGTGATCTCGCAGAGTTCCTGCCTGGTCCCTCGAGCACTGTTTCATGCGCTACCGCGCGACCCTCATTCATGGGCCAGCCTCCTCAAGATGGACCGTCATGGAATGTTGCGGGGGCCCGTGACGGTTCTTGCCGAAGCATCGAAGAACCTGGCTCAGGCGTCGGGGCGGTTAATACAGAATCCCTGGCAAAGCCTGGATTGGGGAATGGAAGTGTCGGCGAAATTTCTCAGATTGGTTGATGGACAGATTGGCGGACCGATGTCGCCGCGCCGGGTGTTCGCAGCCCCACCGGTTTCGTGAGGAAACGGGACTCGCCGGGTGGCGGGAACAGACAAGAAAGGATGACTGCCATGGCTTCAGTTCTCGCGCCGGTCAACAAGCTCATTCATGAGGCCTCGACCCAACTGCTGGTCAACAACATCCCCAAGCAAATCTCGGATCTGGTCACGACGGCTGTCGGCTCGGGCTTCCATATTATTGAAGATGTACTCAAGATTGTCGGAGAGTTGACCAAGGAAGACAGTCCGAACGGAGGAGGCGCATGATGGCTGCTTATACTTCGTCAGGGTGCCGGGGATTGTCGGTGTGGCATGCGACAGGCTGTTGCGGGGGCTGGCACCCCGCTCTCGTGCCGGGTCCTCTTCACCACCTGGGGTTTCATGGGGGGATGGCATCGGCAGGCATTGTGGTGGTGCTCGAGGCGGTGGCGGACAGTACTACGACGACGAAGAAAGTCTTTATCGGGGGAACGAGTCCGGTGCGGCTGACATTGGAGTATGTGCCGGATGACGGGGCGACGGCTCCTTCCGTGGCGCTGACCGTTGTGGAAGGGGGGAGTTCGACATCGACGTGGAAAGAGACGACTATCACGCCCGGGTATCACGTGAAGTCCGAATGGGTCTCGGTGGCGCCGGGCTCGCTGGTGACGCTGGAGGTGGCCGAGGCCAGCGCGCGTCTGCGATGGTGTGAAACGGTCTGTTGCTAGCTGCCACGATGCGGCGGGTGAAAGGAGCGGTGCTGTCATGCATGCAGGAAATGCGTATTATTCAGGGGCCTCGGTTCACCCTATGCCGGCTCATGGCGGAGGCGGAGGCATGTCGGGCACTTCGGGGTTTTGCCCAGGCTGTGCCCATCCCAGGGTGAAGTGCTGTTGCTGGATCCGGGAATGCCGAAAAGAATCCAAGGAGCTGTTGGTTCAGGCCACCCTCGCCCTGGATCAAAAATCGGAAGGGAGCAGCGATGCCCTGTCCCATGTCAAAGTGCTGGCCCCAATGATGGCCTATATGAACATCGGGCCATCGGCAGATGGCCAGTCTCTTGACGCCAAATTGACACAGGGGCTTGAATCAGCGGCCGCGCTGGGGAGGCTCGGCTCAGCGGGGATTGGAAAAGCCTTTATCGGCGGCGGCTGTTGTGTGCATCTTTCGATCGAGTACACACCGACCAATCCGGCCTCCAATCAGCCGGCCCTGGTGTTTGTGCTCGTTCGTGATAGTGAAGGAACCCTCTTGGCCTGGGTCAAGCAGGCAACTGCGCAGGACGGATATCAAATCAAAGAAGGCATTATCACGACAAAGCCTGGAGCGCATGTGACGGTGTTGGTGCTGAACATGACAGCCCGTGTCCGCTGGTGTGAAGTGTTCAGCTGTTAACGGCGAAGGAAAAGGAGATGCATCATGGCCGAACGACGGACACCCAAAGAGCCAGCGTCCGGGTCTAAGGGGGATCAAGGGCGGGACGCGAAGGCAGAATTTCGTGCCTATAAGAACCGGATTGAACAAGCGGCTACCTCTGGTCGGGCCTCGGCTTCGTTTCATGCAGGTTCTCCAGTCGGGCCCCAGATGGGATTTAGTTCCTGGCCGGGGCACTCGATGGGGCTTCCAGGGCAGGGGGCTGGTATGTCGTCGTATCCGGCTGCGGCCGGTCCACCGGAACGGGACACGACCGCGACTCTCCTAGGGGGCCTTGGCACGACGCTGCGCTTGGCGGTGGAACTGCTCAACGCCGGTTTATCGGGCGGGACGCGTGTACTCCAGGAATTGGCTGCATCAGGTTCCGGACCGCACGGCAGTTGCGGCTGTCATGGCTGCGGGGACTGCTGCGGTGGGTGTGTCGAGTCCTGCTGCCAGCCGAATTGTTGCCAGCCGTCCTGTTGTGGTTGTGACTCCTGTACGCCGAGCGTCGGCACCTGTTGTTGATTGTCGGGAGCCCTGCCAGGAAGGTACTGCAAGGACGGGTTGCTCTGAGACAAAAATCCTGGGCTCCTACGGTGAATCCGATGGACCTGCTCAAAAGATCATAATCTTGGGGAACGTTGTGAGGTGTCGTCGGGTCGTGACCGCTTCCTGCCGGTGGTTACCGGACGCGGTCATGTATCAGATTTTTGTCGATCGCTTTTCGAGGGCTCCGCAGTCTCGCCCCCACCCATCGTATGCCGCCTGGGGATCGCGACCGACGCGAACTCATTTCATGGGAGGCACCCTTCGAGGCATTACCTCACGGCTCGCGTATCTGCAGGACTTAGGCGTCAATCTCCTCTATTTGACACCCATCTTTCTTGCCTCATCGAATCACCGGTACAACGTCTTCGATTATTACCGGATCGATCCGCGTCTCGGGAGCCTGGATGATTTCGATGAATTGATCGGCCAAGCGCATGCCCACCACATCCGGATTATTCTCGACGGAGTGTTCAATCATTGCGGGCGGGGATTTTTCCCATTCTATGATGTGATAGAGAACGGACGAAATTCAGCCTATCGCGACTGGTTCCATCTGCGACGCTTCCCCGTGGATGCGTATGGGGAGGCCCATTACCGAGGCTGGCAGGGCCGGCCGCTCATGCCAATTCTCAATTTGGCCAATCGTCGGGTCCAAGCCTATTTTCTGAATGTCGCCCGCTATTGGACGGCGCGCGGGATTGATGGGTGGCGGCTAGATGCGGTGGGGGAAGTGCGTGGCCATGCGTTCTGGAAAGCGTTCCGCCGGGCGGTGAGACAGGTCAATCCGGAAGCGTATGTGCTGGGTGAATTTTGGAGGGACGGAAAAGCTTGGCTCAAGTCCGATCAGTTTGATGGCGGGACCAACTATGTGTGGCGAGATACTGTGCTTGAGTTCGTCGCGTACCGTACGATTCGGGCGGATGAATTTTCCGGGCGGCTATTGTCCTTGGCTACCCGGTATCCGCGGCATCAGACGAGAGGGATGGCCAATCTGCTCGGTTCCCATGATACGACCAGGCTATGGACGGTGGCGAAGGGGGATGCGGCATCGGTGCGGCAAGCCTTGGTGCTGCAATTCACCTTCCCCGGCATTCCGGCACTGTACTATGGCGATGAGATCGGGCTGGAGGGCGGCGAGGATCCTGACAACCGCTGTGCGATGCGATGGAAAGCTGGTCCCCCGAAGACGGATCTGCGCGCCGATATTCGACGGCTGACCGCGATGCGACAGGCATTGCCGGTGTTGCGGTATGGGGATTGGCAAACGGTATTCGCCGACGCGGCGTTGAATCTTTGTGTGTTCAGGAGACGGCACGGTGCGAGCCAGGCTCTTATCGTGGTGCATAATGATCATAGGCCGTTCTCCGGTGCCGTTGCCTTGGGAGGAGATCGTCATCGCATTTCGGCGCGGTGGAAAGACTTCCTCTCACAGCAAGAGTATGCGGCGGAGGGTGGACGACTGCTCTTACGCAATCTGGCGCCCCGTGACAGTCTTATTTTGACGCCTCGTGATGATGTGGGGGCATAGTCAGGGGAGAGATCGCAGCAACTGCCTTGACTTGCTAAGCCGGCCGGCGTAGGATCCAGCTTCTCTTTACGCAAGGGGCGGGCGTAGCTCAGTGGTAGAGTCCTTGCTTCCCAAGCAAGTTGTCGTGGGTTCAAATCCCATCGCCCGCTCCAAAAAAATCTCCTCGACGCGAAGCACTTCTTTTTACCCCCGGTGGCCCCCTCAAACTCCCCCATCTGTGGCCGGGTCAAATTCCTCCACTCTTCTCCGGCGGGACGCGAGCAGTTTAAGTGGTTGAGCCGCGCTTAGCAATGCGCGCGGCGGCCTCCTTCAAGCGCCAGCTTTTGCCTTCGAATTTCAGCAGGTGCCCGTGATGCATCAGCCGGTCCAGCAACGGGGTGACGACCACGACGTCGCCGAGGAGCGTGGCCCAATCCTCAAACGGACGATTGGAGGTCAGCATCGTGGTGCCCTTCTCGTAGCGACTCATGAGCACGTCGGCCAACTCCTCGCCCGCCTGCGCGGGGAGCTTCCGCAGGAACAAATCGTCGATGAGGAGGAGATCCGCCGCCTTGATGCGTATTTCGGTGAAAATGACGCGCGCTTCGGGGAAAGTGAACAGCGCGCCGGAGAATATGAACGCGTCGGAGCGAAGCGACGCGGGATGTGCGCTGTATATAGCCGACTGGGTCGGCTGATCGCAAGCCTCCGTCAGCGGGTGATCTTCCGAAGGGAGTCGCCCTTCAACTCTAATTTATAGGCCGTATGGAACAGCCGATCGCAGATGGCGTCGGCTAGCGTTGGATCGCCAATCTGCTCGTGCCAGTCCTTCAGCGGACACTGGCTGCTGATGATGGTGGCCGCGCTCCCGGCGCGGTCCTCAATGATTTCCAAGAGATCGCGCCGTTCGGCCTCGGCCAAGGGGGTCAGGAGCAGATCATCCACGATCAGCACCTGGACCTTGCCCAGCTTGGTCAGCAGCTTCAGATGCGAGCCATCGCCCCGCGCTTGATGCAACATCTCAAACAAGCGCGGCGCCCGGACATACAGCACCGTGTGGCCGGCGCGGGCCGCGAGATGGCCCAAGGCACAGGCCAGATAACTCTTGCCGATGCCGGTCGGGCCCGTCACCAGAATATTGCGCGGCCGCGTGACCCACTGGCCCGTCCGTAACTCCGCCACCACGGCCTTCACGAGCCCGCGTGGGTGCGTGAGATCCAGATCTTCGAGCGTGGCGGTCTGTCTGAGGCGGGCATGCTTCAGGAGGCGCTTGAGCCGTTGCGTGTCCCGATAGGTTTGCTCATCCTGTACGAGCAGGCTCACAAACTCAGCATGCGAGAGTTCCGCATGCTCAGGACTCTCCATCCGAGCCGTCAGCCCGTGCGCCATCCCATGAAGCTTTAACGTGTGCATGATGGAGACCGTCTGGTGCATTAACATCGCGGGGTTCCTCCTGGTTCATGGTGTAATAGTGATCGCCGCGCACATTCTCGTGGAGCGGGAGACTCCCCGTTGCCTCCGAGGCGTCGGGCGTGAGTCGATCCAAGCCAGCCGCGAGCATGGTCCGAATCGCCTTGAAGGAGCAGGCCTGAAAATGCAGCGCCCGTTGCGCTGCGGCTTCCAGCCGCTCCACCGAGTATTGCCGGCCGAGCCGCAGAATGCCGAGGCAGCTCCGGTAGCCTTGCTCGGGATGCCGACGACCGGCCAAGATCGTCTCCACCACCCGCGCGGTGGCGGGGCCGGTTTTCGTCGCCCATTCCAGGATCCGGGATGGGGTCCACTCGTGATACCGTTGATGCGCCTGCGGCATGTGTGCCGCCACCGTCGTGTGCTGATGCGGGCGCACCGAACGGGGATGCGCCGCGATGCGGAGGCCTTTATGGAAGACCTCCACCGTCGACGCCGTCAGCCGGAGTTCGACCTTCTCGCGGACGAATCGATACGGCATGCTGTAATAATGGTGGTCGACGGCGATGTGGTAATCGATATTGACCGTGGCGTACCGCCACTCCGCGTATTCGTAGGGCGTGGTGGGGAGCGCCCGGGCCGCGGGCCGATCCCACGCCTCAAACAGCTCCCGCCGTGAACGCTGTATCCGGCGGAGCGGCCGGGTGTTGAGGCGCTCGAGCTGCTCGCGGATCGCGGCGTTCAGCTCGCCCAGCGACGTGAAGAGGCGGTGCCGCAGCCCGGCGAGGATCCAGCGCTCGACGAGCAGCACGCCCGCTTCGACCTTGGCCTTGTCCCGCGGTTTGCGGGCCCGGGCCGGAATCACCGCAACGCCGTAGTGGCGGGCCAGATCGGCGTAGGTCGGGTTCAACTCGGGCTCATAGCGGCAGGCCTTGGTCACCCCGCTCCGCAGATTGTCCGGGACCACGATCTGAGGCACGCCGCCGAAGTAGGTGAACGCGCGGACATGCGCGCCAATCCAATCGGGCAGCGTTTGGGTCCACGTCGCTTCCGCATAGGTGTAGTTGGAGGCCCCCCATACCGCGACGAAGATCTGGGCCGGCCGGCGCTCGTCGGTCGGCTGGTCGTGGACCGGTACCGTCTGGCCCGCATAATCGACGAAGAGCTTCTCCCCGTATCGATGCGTCTGCCGCAGACACACATCCCGGTGCTGCCGCCAGCGGTGATAGTGGGCCACGAACTGGGTGTACTGATAGCCGTCTGGATGCTGCTCTTTGTACTCCCGCCACAGCAGATCCAAGGTCAGATTCAGGCGGGCATGGCGACGCAGCTCCTCCTCGACCGCGGCATAGTCTGGGAGGGGCCGTGGTCGACTGGTCAAGTCAGTGATCGGCCGGTGAAACAGGCGAGCTTCGAGGTCTTGCTCACTGAGCTCGGGCACCAGGGGCCAGCTCACCCCTGCCTGTGACGCCCGGGTCAGATAGTTGACGACGGTACTGGCGGCGATCCCGCAGCTGCGGGCAATCTCCCGGTGCGTCAGCCGCCCGTCATACTTGAGCCGTAGTACTTCACGAATCGTGCGCATGGATAGTCGTCCTCTCGGCATAGCCCCTCCTGGTTAATGGAGGGGCTAGAGAACTGCGCTATCCCGCGCGCTTCAAGTCCACTGTTCAGAATCCCCGAAACAGCGTTCACGATCTCCGAACCGGTGTTCACATTCCGCCGAAACGCTGTTCACAATCCTCCGAAACAGCGTTCAATTTGCCCCGAAATACGCACCTTGAGCTGCGCGCGGTATTTGCGCAGCTCCCCGAGTTCGCGCGCTTCGTGGAGGTCTTCGATCAGCTGATGGGCTTCACGGTAGAAGACTTTGTAGCCGCGGCCGACAGCCAGGAGCGCCAGAGCCTTCGCCACGTGACTTTTCCCCGTGCCGGGTGGACCCAGCAGCAGCACGTTCTCTTTGGCGTCGAGGAACTGGAGGGTGGCCAACTCGAGGAGGTCGCGCTTGGGCAATCGGAGATTATAGCTCCAATCAAAACTGGAGAGGTCTTTGCGCTCCGGCAATCCGGAGAGGGCATAGCGCCGATCGAGCAGGCGGGAGCGGCGGCGGTCGAGCTCATCTTGCACGAGCCATGAGAAGGCCTCGATAAAATCCATTTCGTGGCTGGCAACGGCAAGCGCCCAGCTCGCCGCACCAACCGGGCGTTACTCGCCAGCCCGACGACATGTGCTAGGCTCGAAAAAGTGGACGCCTTCAACCTATGATCTGAGGTCTGGAGGTGGGGGATGGAACACTTACCGCGACAGCCATATACGAAGGAGTTCCGGGAGCAGGCCGTGCGGCTGGTCCTGG